>Ga0209367_1000653_pt1 | contig 36891 bp, 26 predicted proteins | sample WorMetLIZISLAND2_FD_187412 | JGI IMG/M metagenome (GOLD analysis project Ga0209367, IMG submission 187412) | Marine gutless worms symbiont microbial communities from Max Planck institute for Marine Microbiology, Germany - Olavius geniculatus... ...
GCTGCTGAATAATATCACCTTTTGTAATTTTTGCTGTTTTCGATGTGCAAGTCCTTAAATGTTGCCGTTAACAAGTGTATAAACTGATGTTTTGTACATTTATATCTTTTATGCATGCGTTGCATGTGAATGAATGCAAGTGTTCGTAGATACGATGTAGTAAATGATTAGGCCAATCACAAAATTCAAAACAATTAGATTCAACATGGTAAGGTGCCATAAACTTCTAGACCATGCTACAGTATAATAGTTTACAAACATATTATACTAAAACTGCTTAAAATCCCAAAAAAATAAAACGATAAAACAAAAAGCAGATCGTCTGGTCACGTGGTCGACGTACGTTGTCGTAAAACGACCGACTAAACGGAAATGTTTTTAGTTTACGCCGAAAAGATGCAACTTAGATAATGTTGCAGTGGTGATGTCGCCTAGCAGCAAGTTCCACAACCTGCTAAGGTTTAATTCCAGGCGCCCATGTAGAAACGGACAGAACACAGTCACAGGAGTATGATGCCGAATAGGTAGCTGTGAGATTGCTATGACATGCGCAGGTCGAGCGTCTCCGCGATGCCGCAGTCGGAACACGACGTCGACGTCACTTACATCACCGAGAGAATTATTTGTAAGTTTTGTTTTTTTAAAGTTTTTGATTTTACTTTATTATCGAGTTGTTTCGCCATCTTCTTTTCCGCCGTTGACGATCAGCTGCGGTGTTGGTAGGCTACTCCACCATGTCTCGAAAAACGTGTGCCACATTTTTTCAATAACTCAGTAGAACATTTGCCGCTTTCAGTAATTTTTGGCATGCAACGTCACGACGAAGCTTGACGTGAATGACTGCAGTTTTGCCCAACTCACCATAATACCGTTCTACGCTACGTGGTGCAAGTCGTTGTTCATGCCGTTTACAACATTGAGTTCATAGTGGGTAGCGCATCCATCAGCTCAGAAATGATTAACTGAATAGCAACAAACACAACTGGCAATTATTGTTTCTCAAAAAGTCACATCACTTTTATTACAGCATTTTCAGAGTGTTACTGTCTTCCTCCAGCACGAACGCAAGCGCGTAGACGTTGACGCCATTCTGCAAAAGCATGTTCAGTAACGGTGCGACTCAAAGCAGCTCACTTACTGTTGATGCATAAATTCAGTTCGTTGACGTACGATCTACGACCTTAAATAGAACACGATTTGTGAACATTAACTAACAAATTATCAACGATTTTGAGGTCTCAGAGATTTTCTGAGCCGACGCATGCGCTGCTCAGTCTGAATTCATTGTTATAACTACGACTTCTGCATTTTAAAGGTAGTGTAGCGACAGTATTAAAGTGGGTTGGGCGAAACTACAGCCATTTACGTCAAGCTTTTTTTATGAACTTTCAACTGCGAAAATTATCAAAATTCGTCTTTTGTTCACAGAGTTATTCCGAAAAATAAAAGTGGCATACGTTTTTTGAGACATGATGAGTATGTGTGGTCCGGGTGTGTGTCATATAGCGGTGCTGTTCGCGGCTGAAGTCAGAGAGTCAGAGCGTCGAGCTTGCTGGAGTCACATCAGTCAAATGCTGCATAACAAGCACCCCGACAGCTGCCTGGTATGTACTGCGGGTCTACTTAACCCTCCACCTTTTTGTAAGTGACAGACATTGTGTAATCGTTGTAGCAAAAACGTTCTGCAACAGTTCTGTGTACTCTTTTTGAGTGACCGTCATGCTGAGGGTGCTGCAGCATTCAGCAAGAAAATTATATGAAGTGAAAAAATTGACCAAATATATTCAAAAGCAACATTATTCTTGAAAGCATTTTGTAAGCAGTCAGTATGTTATGAGTAGGCCTATGTGTTTATCTTGCGGGACATTGTGATAAGAGCGCTCAGACTGGTGTATTTAAAACTTTCTTTTGATTTGTTATAATATTGTTCTAATAAATAAATAATTCTTTCTACGTTTTTGTCAAAGCTTTGCCTGTAGTGCTTCAACACTAATGGTTGAATATTTTGCATGATTTCTATCACGTAAAATGTTATCTCTGATTGACTTTCTTTGTACTTTTACGACCTATGTGATACAGTGATATTTAGCTTAATCTGTGCTGACCAGATAAAATAGGCAACTTATGGAACGAAAGCAGAGAGGGAAAGAGTTTGCAGTTATCCTAGCAAAAGTTCTGTAACAATAATCTGTACACATTAGGCATCTGTACTGTGACTAATAATACTTGTTCTGAATAATATTTTTAATAATGCTGTGCTAATTTTTGTGTTTTTATTGCGTTATTATCTACAGATAATTAATTTATCTGAGAGAAGTGACATGATACACAACTCACCACACAAGGTCTGTGATATGTTTGCTTCAGACTTGCACTAGTCTCCAGATTGTGCTTTTTATGTCGATGTTGCTGTTGTACAGAATGGCACTTGCGTTTGGCTGCAATGTGTAGGCCTATTATAATCATAATCATACTAACTTAATGCTATAGGCTATGCTCTACAAATGTGAGGCTGATAGTTCATTGCAGTGTTAAGTCAGTTGAGAAACAAGTGAGTTTTGATGGCTTTGTGAAAAGCCAGAGCAGAATCAGTGTTACTACTGTGGGAAGGAATCAGGTTTTTGATTTTTAAACCACAGACGGAGAAGGCGCGCTTTCCAAACACTGGGTCTATGTCCTTTTGACAACAGCTGAGTATTGATACTTTAAGCTGCGTCCAATTTCAATGTCATTAATCGACTAAAAGTGCTGGAAGTGTGTGGACACATAGAGTAAGAAAGATTACCGTTTTTGCATACCATGGGCAAATTTTTTTCCACTATAGGCCTATTTGAACTTTCTGTGATCTTTCTGATCTTTCGTATACTCGAGTCATGAGACGAACAGACAGAGAGAAGGCAAAGCATTATGACTAATGCAACATGTTCAGTGGAAGGGTCGCATAACAGTACTGATGGATTGTGAGATGATGTAGGTATTGGACTTTGGATGGCCGGACACGTTGGCGCCGCCGCTGGAGCGCCTGTGCAGCATCTGCAAGTCGATAGAGTCGTGGTTGAATGAGAGCGTCAGCAATGTAGTCGTACTTCACTGCCGGGTTGGACTCAGTCGACTCGCTGTTGTCATCGCCGCCTACATCGACTATTGCAACGTCTGCACCAGGTACACTGTGTGCCATAAAAAGATGTCACTGTTACTTTTTGATTACTTTCGTGAAACATTGGCCGATTTTAATAATTTTTGGCATGCAACATCAAGAAGAAACGTGACGCAAATGGCTTTGGTTTTGCCTACCTCACCTTGGTACTGTCGCTACACTACTTTGTGAAATGCAGAAGTCGTAGTTTGGCCATGTAGAACAATAAATTCGTACTGTGTACTGTGTGTAGTGCATGCGCTGGCTCAGAAATGATTAACTGAATAACGACAAACACGACTGGCAATTATTGTCGTCCAAAAAGTCAAACGTAGGCCTATCATATCACGTCATCTTTATAACAGCATGTGCTCAAAATGTTCTCTTTCAGCACGAACTCAAATGATAGACGTTGACGCCACTCGCCAACAGCACGTTGAATAACTACGACGTTACTCAGAGCAGCTCACTCGCTGTTGATGCATCATTTCAGTTTGTCGATGTACGATCTTCAAATGAAAATGAAGCAACAGATTTTCAATGATTTTGTGGTTTCAATAATTTTCTGACCCAATGCATGCGCTACCCAGTATGAATTAATTGTTGTAAACGGCCAAACTGCCACTTCTGCATATTACAAGGTAGCGTAGCGACAGTATTAAGGTGAGGTGGGCTAATGGGCAGTAGTCATTTACTTCAAGTTTTTTCTTCGTGTTGCTGGCCAAAAATTATTAAAATCGGCCAATGTTTCATGGAGCAATTCAAAAAAATAAAAGTGGCACTTTTATGGCTCATGGTGTAGTGCATACAAAGTGCACCGTTAAAAATACTTTCTTAGGAAATTTTTTGTTCCAGCATTAAGCCAAACTTTCACATTTTTCTTCTTGGCTGTTTAGTTGCAGTGTGTGGAAATATTACTTTGTCAGTCCGGAATTTTTAAAGTGGCTTAAATAATACAAATTTGTGCTAGGTTCACTAAAAAGAGATAAGTTGGAGTGCAGTATGTTGTTCTTTTTATATTTTTAACCAACTTAAGTTGTTCTTGAAGTGATCAGGGCAAATACTGATGGCTTGTAAAATGTGCTTCTGTTATGTCTTTCACGTCATTGTTTTTGTACTGTTTTATATACTATGCCTGTACATTGTGCTGGAAAGCGAAGAACAGCGGCTTGATTACCTAGCAATGAAGCATTTCTACGATGACAAACTACACGATTCAACTCAACCGTCTCAGCGACGGTCGGTTCATGCAATCTCTGTATAAACATGAGCTACAGCAGTCTACATACTGCTTAATATATAGTAGTAAAATAATGTATTTATCAGTTTTTGCTAATTCCTGTTAACCTGCATCTGCAAGGCTGTAAAAACAACGTTGAAACTGGGCAACTTTCACTGATAAGCCTACATTTCAGGTGTTAATTGTAATTATTAAATTTAGGCCTATATGCAACTTAGTGCTATCTATTAGCTTACTAGGCCTATCTGATTCAGCAAGATTCTTGATGTGCCCAGATATATATAGAGGAAGTAAAAAATGCTACGGCTTAAAATCTGCGTCTAACAGATATGATTCGAGTGCAATTTTATTTCGGTTTTGTTTTTATGCTTTTGATTTAGTTTAATTGTGTTTGTAGGCAGGCACCGTTTAACGTTTAAGTGAAACAAGGTTTTGAATGCTGTCCACAGCAAGTTCTGTTCCTTACACTCTTCGGCTTGATGATCGCAATTAAATCAATAAACTTTGTATGGTAAATAAGTTTTTATCTATGTGTAGACGTGTGTGTCTGCAGGTACGTGCATTACTTTGCGGGTCTGTTGTCGGCAGCAATTCGCATCAACAACAACCCGCTCTACCTGCAGCAGATCAGACTGCGCGATCTCTCAGGCCTCGCCACTTTTACCGTCGCCTCAGCACCGGCGCTTCGCTTCTTCATCAAGATCTATCAGAGCATGCAGCCCGTCTACGTGTCCGGCATCTAGTGAGTATAATAGGCTGTTACAGTGCAAGTGGATGATGAGACGTTAGAAACTGTGATGCAGCGGCGTCGATTTTTTGTCAATATTGGGGGTACCAGAAGGTCCAGGCGCAGTAGACGTCGAGAACGAGACGCCACAGACGTTGAGTGGAGCGGTAGACTTTTAGCAGTGGCGTAGCCAGAAATGTCAAAATTTTGGGAGGCCTCGTCCCCTTTTCTCTCCCCTTCCCTGCCCTTTTCGTCCCTTCCCTTTGTTTTAAACGTATGCAACGTTCAAGGTGCGCTCAGAAACCTATACCGGTAAACACAAGCAGTCAATCGCGCAGGAAAAGTCTGGGGGATTAGGGTCCTGGACCCTCTGGCTACCTTGGCTCCCCCACTGACTTTTAGCCTCACAGAACACTTCTGGTGGAACGATAGCGTAGCAAGCAAGCGACAAATTTCTAGCTTTTTTGCTTTCCGCCTGATATGATTTTAACAGTAAAGGATCGGGTCTAACACTTATTTTTGGCTACTTTGGCTATACAATAAGACATGCCCAACGACCGGCTGAAAGACAACCCCCACTTTTATGATGGGCATTTGCTTGAAAGTGTGAACATCCCTGAAGGAGAATATTCTGCAGCTGCAACTGACAGAGAAGAATAGGCCTAGCTACATGGCGACGACAGGTTCTTGAATGTTTTTGAAAAATGTTCTCTTTTCAGGCTCTGAGAGGTTCTTGAAAACCAAATTGGGTTTTAAAAGTTTTGGAATTTGATTTCAGAAGTTCTTGAAAGTTCTCGGAAATTTCTGGAATTTGCTTTCGCCCAAAACGGTGGCTACCCCGAGAATAGCACTAGAGCGTGGTCTGCATATTTCTACCAAGTTCATCAGTCTGTTATATCTCCGTGTATTGATGCTGCTGCAGTTCAACAGCTGGTACGGCGGGAACGTGCATTGAGATGGAGCCAGGTCTGCTACAGCTGCGTAGCGATGTACTGGTCAAGTGCTACGCAGTCAACTCTACCACAGTCAGCAGCAGTCAGCTGTCGCCGCGCTCAGACGTCAAACTGCTCTTCCGCTGCCAGTTCCACACCTCAGCACTGAGCAGCCAGTCTCTCGAGTTCACCGCTTCCGACCTTGACCTTGAGACGCCCGCTCAAGGTCATCGTCGTTCGCTGGAAGGACTTCGAGTCGAGTTCAACTTCTCGCCGACGGCTTCGACTGCGCGATGTGAGTTGTTGCTGTTGCATCTTGAAGATATCCAAATGGAACGTAAGCCACATGCATGCACTTTATTCCACCCAGCTGTGTCCAGGCCCGTCGAGGGGGTGGGGTAGGCGGTAAGCTACCCTGAGCCCCACCAGAATGTATCATTTTGAAAAGAAAAATTCAAAAATTTTCTCCCCAAAGGGGCCCCGTGAAAATGTTTGAGAACCCCACTAGAATGTTTCTCCGGGCCTCGCTGTGACTCGACGGGCCTGGCTGTGTCTCATGTAGGCCTGTGCTGCTGCCTCCAGCTTCATCTAGCTGTTCTTGATGCCTGCTGTCCACATTTCTTTCTCAGAATTTTTTTCACGGTCGCCTTTTTCTTCCGTGTCCTGCAGTAGGCCTAAGTTTTGTTGCATATGTAAGATTTATTTATTTTGTAGGTCGTTGTTTGATACAGATAGACTTGCAGGCACATGCACATATTACGATGGTTTCTGCTTAACCAACAATCTGCAATCATGCAATCTACATTAGCCTATCTGAAGTTACTTTGCAGTATAGGCTTACTCCTCGGGGATTGGCCTACCTTTTGGGATAGATGGTGGTTGTTTTTGCAGGCCAAATGACCAGTCTGCCTGATGCGGGCAGAGAACTATAAATTCTCTCTGTATATACCAGAGGCCGACAGACTTTCTCAAAACAGTTACACTGTGAAGTAGCCGGATTTGGAATCGAAAAGTTGGTTCTGTATAGGAGCGCTCTGATAGCCTACATCAACGTCGCCATGGCATAATCAGCTAGGCAGTCTAAGTAAGTCAAGTAATGCATAGGTCGTCGCTTGCTCCACTTCACCGTATTTTTTGTTTACGTGCATGTCCCCAAGTCACGCCTTTCTAGTCTGAGTGACGTGACGTCAATAGGCCTACATCAATGTGTGTAGGTGGGTGGCTGATCCATGACTGATATAAGCCTATTATAGGCTGCAGTTACTTGCCAGCGCACTGCGCCACTGAGTGAAATATCAAGTGTATGTTGAATCTCGCTTGCTGGCTGTGAATTAAGGTCCACAATGCAGTGTTTGTCGTATTTCAATTTCAGACAAAAATCTGTTGCCACTGCATGGCTTTGCTGTAGTAGGCATTGATTAGCTTTAATCCGTGTGCGGTTTTGACGGTTTTACCTTGACCATTTATTAGACTTCGTCATATGCTTATAACCGGTTTTGTCCATGCATCATGGGGTCAAATCCCCGACCCATTGGTAAATACACTCATGTACTCATGGGTAGGATACTTGTCTGTTTTTGAGTTCGTGTTTATTTATGGTGTTTGAATGCTGCTGCGTTATGTCCTCTGTTAGGCGCCTATACAGGATCTTAGCGGCGCGTAGCGATTTCGCAGTGACGACGTCGCCGTTGCCTCCGCGTTGCGTGCATTGCAAGCTTGATTTGTTGATCCTGTTTGATTTTGGCTACCAACTCTGTGCACGTTGCAGTAGTTCGTGCAGTCTGGATTTGTGAAAACATCTGATTTAGTGTTCAAGGTGCAATTAACTGTCGTCAACAGATCCGTCCACGTCCACGAACATCGCTTTGCATGATGAGTGCGATATGACACTGCATGCTGTCATCAACTCGTTTCGTCTCTGCTACTCTGAGTCTTTTTGACTTGTCATTAGATCTTTCTTGTAACGCTCTCCTATCTCTGTTTTATTTAGCCTATTATGCGCGGTCGTCCTATTAGACGCTGCAGTACTGGTCTTGTGGTCGCATGCCCGTCCTTCCGTCTGTTCGTCCACCTCTCCCGCATTAGCTTCTTGTAACTCGAGAACGAAAAGGCGCAGAAATAGGTCTACCAAAATCGGCGTGAATATTCCCATCGACAGGATTATAACGGCCGGTACATGTGCTAATTTTCAGCTGAAAAGGTCAAAGGTCAAACTTACCGGGTGTCAAAAGTCTGCAGAAAATGGCGCATAGGCCTACATCTCGCGTAAGAACGGCATGCGCGGTGGTTGTGTAAACGTGGAGTTACAGCTGAAACTCAAAATAAGTGAGTGCTGCAGTGCACATGTACGCGGACGGCCGCATTGTATCGGAACTGTGCTGGCGTATTTTTGGCAATCGTTTTGATGACGCGTTAGGTAAACTGTCATTTTGCTAATCAGCTTGCTTTCAGTGTTACCTGCGCGATTGACTGCTTGTGTCTACCGGTATACAGCTATAGGTTTTTGAGCGCACCTTGAACGTTGCAGTTGCGCGTCGTGATGTCGCTTTATAACGAGCCTATGATATTTATGGCTGTGCCGGTCAGCAGCAGCGCGTCGTCAGTGAGTCATCTATAGGCCTATACGACAGCTTTATCAAGTTCTCCGAGGTAGACACTATAGATATGAGGGCGAATGTCGTCTACTTTACGCCATTCACACAATGTGTACCGTTTGTGTGCAAACTGTGCGTGCAGGTGACCTAATAGCGACGCCGACGACGTCCGCGAGCAATCGCCTTTGAGTGACTGACTGCAGCAAGCGAGCAGCAACTAGTAAACAGGTTGTTGCCTTCGTTGGCGGGCCTAGGCCTACGTTTGACAGTGGCGGGCGTGGCACCCCTGCAGAGCAACTAGTGGGCTCGTCCCGCTTCTGCCTGCCTGCCATTGCCACTTGTTGCTGTCGGTGCTCGCTGTGCCGCTATATGATCGCTCGTTCTGATGTAGGTAGCCTATAGCTTAGGCTGCGCCGTGCTCACTCGCGTATGATAGCGGTTGTGTCATTTCGCCGGTAGCATCTGTGATTTACAGCAGTTCTGCGGACCTGCAGCTGTTGCTACCGTTCGCTGCGCATAAACCGTGGGCACAGAGAGTGATTACGGCGGTGCTGTAGCTGAACATTAGCTGCCAGTGCTGCTACAGTGAGTGTCCTTGCCGACTCACGGCCGGCCTGGTAAGTTGTCTGTCTGTCTGGTGGCTGTGGTGGTGGCATTGTTCAGATAGCGTTGCAGCTATCGCTGGCTGCTGCCAGTCTGTAGTCTGTACAGTCGAGCGGCGCTACTAAGCCGAGGTCGCTGCTGTTGTTTCGCTTGCCACGGTGGCATTTGAGAGATACACTACGCAGATAAAGCCTAGAAAGAGTAGCGAAGGAAGAAGCCGATTCGCAGTGCTCTCTCTAGAGTTCAGGACGATCTTTATCTGCCGTCGTGACTGCTGTCGTCATTAGGTTTGCACACAATGATGTATCTGTTTTTGTGACACGTTTTAGTTGCTGTCGACGGGTTATTTTTTGACACCTTTCGGCGCTGCTTTAGATGCTCGTATTGAGACGAATATGCCCTATAGGCCTTTTACTGAATTCATGTTAATGAATTGAATGAATGCGAACCGCTTGTCTGTTGTGTCTAAGCGCGTTGTGGCCTTACGCTACAGTCGTGGCCAGAAATTGAGACCCTTTTCTACGAGGATTGCAAAATTAATTTCAGTTGTTTCGACTTTAACGCCCAACGGTCTCGTTAACATCATAACATGTGATTGGGCGCACAGCGGTGAGAACAATGATTGATACGAAGTGTACAACTAGCAGTCGTCTTCTCGATTATTCCCATTCTGTCGCAACCATCTCGACATGTCGAGTTGGTTTGAGATCCGAAACTTTTCTGTGACATAGCCGTGTCGTGATTTGCATCCGCTTTTGCTGTAATGGAATTTGGGCTTTATAAACTGAATACAGAGGCCAGACAGCAGTCTGTTAGCACGCATTCCATGTGAGTGACTAACGATTACTGGCTATAAATGTGTATCACCGACGCGCTGCTTGTGTTCCATCGTGTTCGCCCGCCCCTGCCCCGTACCTGCAAAGTCTGCAACATGTAACTATTTTATTCAGTTGACCATTTATGATAGATCACTAAAAATGCCCTGTAACAGCCGTCGTCGTAGATATGCTACCTTATTACTGCAGCATTGGGTGTGGTTCTTTACTGAGTTAGGCATAGGCCTATATATTACATACCCGTAGGCCTATACAGGTCGCTGGAAGGTCAGACGTCAATGTAAGTTATGCGGCGAATCTTGTCTGACGTGGTATAAAAGCAGGCCCGTCGAGAACGGGGGTAGGGGAGGTAAGTTACCCCGGGGCCTCGCGACGTTTGTGGAGCCCGCCGTTGCTCAAAAATATTAAGTAGGCTACACCAGAATGCGCCGTTTTAAAAAGAAAAATTCAAAAATTTTCTCCCCAGAGGGGCCCCGCGAAAATGTTTCCTCGGGCCCCGCTGTGGCTTTCGACGGGGCTACGGGCTTGGTAAAAGCATGCCATGTTTGCGTTTGTTGACTTTGCTGTCCTCGCGCTTTGCAAGATTTTAGCGTTTACCGTTTACAACCGTTTCTTGTTAAGTCTTGTAAACCTGATGGCAATTTGTCTGCCTGCAACCTCTGTGCCTCGAACCTGTGCACGGTCCTATCCTCCCAGGTCTCTGTGTCGGCTGCAATGGGTTGTCGACTCCACATTAAAGTCGTTTTGCTCGTCGCCTATCCTATGCAGATGTCGCAGTCGAGTTGGTGGCCGGCATATGCAGTATTAGGGTGCACGAGTCCTGGAGAGAATGTGACGTAATTACGATGCCGGCGAAAGTTCATGCAACAGTTGATTGGTTGAAACCTGGTAAATGCTATGGTTTACTGGTGCATGTCGCAGACACATGTACAGCAGCGGCTGGGGCGGTTGTACCAGAGTGTGCGAATGTGCCATTATAATGTCGTATAACGGCTGGTGTCGCATTAAAATGTCTCCCGCATAAAAAAATCCGCCCGGGGAGAGATAATCACGGATTTGATATGTCTCCGCCTGATTAAAATATCGCCGGGTCCGTCAAAAAGTCTCCCATTATAGGATTGCTCCTCAGCAAAGTCTCCTCCGCCGACAATTTACCGGTAAAAATTTGTCCCGGGCCGGGGGTGGGGCGGATTTTGCCGGTAAATTGTCGGCCGGGGGAGACTTTTCAGGAGGCAATCCTGTAATGGGACAACGACCGGCGGAAGTGGCGCTAATAGCAGCGATATCTGATCGACGTTTTCACGGACATGGCTATAGTGCATAGATTATATAGCAATATACCACCTCTAACGCTGTCATTACTAGATAGTTACTGGTGGTCGCTGTTATAGCAGACAGTACGGGCGTGGCAGTATTCCCACCGCTTGGCCTATAGTTAAATGCCCGATCAACGTCAGATTATACGTCTGCGAATCTGGATTATGGTAAAAACATTTTTAAAGTGTCAGTTCAGTGCGTATTTAGATGCAGTGGCTTGGTCCCTTGCACGCAGACGATGAATGACAATAAGACGTGCTTGTGCGCGTTGCTGTATAATTACCAGTTAATTGGTGATTGTGTTATAGACCTGTGCTTCTGCTTTCTGTCTTGTTCGCGTCTGCGTGCAATCTAGCTTCACAAAGTGCGTAATAAAAATGCTGTGCCAGTTATCGATGCGAGTGCAAGCAAAGTAAAAATTGTTACAGCCTACAATAAAGGTCAAAAGTGTACAGATAGGCCTATACCGAATGATTTCTGATCGCCTACAATGCAGGGTTGAGAACTTGGGACACCAGGGCAAACACCCGAGGGGCCAGATTAGCATGCAGTAAATGAAGTTTTTTTGTGGCGTGTGTGTTTACAGACGTCAATGACCTGATTGGTTCGAAGGCGGCGAATCACGTGACCGGAAGTGCACAAGTAGACGGCTTGGAAAGGTGGAACTCGTACGAGAATTTCAGCGGACTTTCGACGTCGCTGACGACGCTGACACCTGACGGCGGTGACTGATAGAAGACTTACATCTAATCGTATTGTTACAACAAATAGGCTTGTATATAAATAGAAAACTGGCTGTCCAGTGTTGACAAATTGCGCGGCCATCCCCCTAACCTAGTGGAGCGTTCGAGCTGAAAGTTGGCACACCCGTTACTTCTGCCCTGGGGGACTTTGACGGCAATTTTCGTTTTAATACGACTTTTTGTTTTCCATTTAGGAGCCCGTACATGACGGACAGACGGACGGGCAAGACGCATACTGCGGCCTATCACGACAGTGAAACAGCTAAAACAGTTCTTATGCAACACAAGGTACCAGTAATAAAATTGCACTCGTCATTGCTGGTAACAGACGACAGACAAACGAGTGACCACGCTACGGCAAAAATGAATAGTTATAGGCGAAATCGCTTCGCCTAATAATAATGAATGTGTGTGCTGCAGGTGCGTTGAAGCTATTGCCTGATATCAGTGGCGGCAGTGAGACGCGTGCAGTAATGAGTGGCGTATCAGCAGCATCTCGACTCTCCGAAGCAATGCACTCGATGAACCCGACCACCCACGGTGGCGTCCTGACACAACTACCTGGCACTCAGTCACAGCACCAGGTGGAAGAACGCCAGGAACAGCATCAATCCGCTGACGGCACCAGCTCGTCAATGTCTGCCGCCAGGTGTGTGCCGTTATTATGATCAGTAGCCTACTAGGCTATTATTTTGTGCAGATAAGACAACGTTGGTCAGTTGATGAAAACAACGAAATCGCAGTTGCCGGCAGTCACGTAGTGTTAGTTGAATGTAGCTGTGTAGAGAGATAAGTCTTCCAGTTGTACTTGAATCGGTTGGAAAGTGAAAAAAACATTGACCTAAAGAGGAAAGTTGATCATAAGATGAGGGCCAAACGCAAAAATGTAAGCTTACGTCGCTGAGTCTGAAATACATACATGGCCGGGCTCCTTCTTTATTTTTCTGGGATACGCCAGTTTATTTAATGTTGCCTTTATTACCGTTGCATCTGCAGCCCTCCCTAGCTGTTCTGTATCATTTTCATCTAATCATTTCTTATCATGTTGACTCAGCGGCAACTGTTTAGCTTCTATGTGAAGACAGTGGCTCTGGCAATCATTGTTTACACAGTTTAATATATACCTGACTGGCTGACTGACGGCAGTGATGAAACCAAACCGCTTCGTCCAAACTGCCAGGTATACGTATACATTGGCGTCAGTCAGTAGTAGTAGTCTATAGCTGAGTTGTGCGCTTTTTAGTCTCGCTGCCGTCGTTTGTGGGACATTCAGATTCGGGTATCGGATGGCACAGTGCTTCAGTCGAGAGCACTAATTGCTGCTCAGTTTCCGGTACTAGTGCATTTGCTTTTGGTGTTGGTCGGGAACGGATCTCAGTCGGTTAAAACTATCGCTCTATAACCAGTCTTCTGTCCCAGTCATATTCAGAGTCATCGCGGGTCTCTGATCTCTGTACCTGATCCCTGTATGTAAACGTGTAAAACGGTCATTAATACGCGGCTTATATGTGGGTGCTGAGCTGCGTGTTGCGAACTCTAGCAGGTGCGTGTTTATCGCGTGACTTTGATTGATGTCTGACTGATGAAGACTGCGTGCGTGTTGGCATTACAAAGGGATGGCCAAGCTGAGTTGACTCTAGTGTGTTGGCGTGCATGTGTGTGTACACTGCTAGGCGAGAGCTGCACTTCTCAGTGTCGCAGGGCAACGAGAACGTGGAACGCAAGACGTTCACCAAGACCTGGCAGGTTGATCCGGGACCTCTGTTGACCAGTGACGGCGGCGCCGTGCAGAACCTGTCGCCGCTCGGCAAGGGCACAACGGCCGAGCTCGAGACGAGACATGCCCAGCTCGACAACATCCTCGTCGGCCTGCTGAACGAGGCGACCGCCAACAAGGGTCAGGCGCCGACCAGCGGCTCGGTGACGTTGACCTCGCAGCGTGTCACTAAGTCAGCGCCGCAGGTGAAGCAGTACACGGAGACCTCAACACTGCTCAAGACCGCCCAGCGACAGATCGAGGACGGAGGAACGCCATCCAGCATAGAACCGCCACCGAGCAAGCGCGATGACTTGAATGCTGCTCCGGTCAACGGACGTCCCGAGCCGACGACCGACCGTCGCCCGTACGCCTCAGACACCGACGAACCCAAACCCTCGTCGTGGTTCGACGAGCAGAGACGACGTCTGAAGGCGGAGCGTCGAGCCGGCTGGAGGGAGAGGTCAGCCCACGACCGCCAGCTGGTGTCAGAGCTCCGCTCAGCGCAGTCCGCACTGCGGGGTCCGAGGGCACGCACCCACAGCGAGTCCGAGATGGACATGGCCGGACTTCCACGCGGTGGCCGTGGCCGCAGGTCCGAGCCGACGTCCTCCCATCAGAGCGACCGCTACATGTACGAGCTGAAGCCGGCGCGCTTCGTGTCCGGCCTGGAGCGCCGGCCGTACACGACGCAGCAGACGATGTACACGTTCGGCGTCAGTCCTCAGCGAGCTGCGTCACTGGACCAGGGACTGTACGACGCGCCTGCCGTGCCCGAGCGCAACGACAGCAGTCGTGATGCCATGGCCAGACAGCGCAGAGCACAAGGTATATCAGTGCATTTTATTTAATTTTTGTCGCTTTGAACACGCCTTAAGAATCCGTGATTGGCAACTTCTCTGCAGCAGACGGGCGCAGCGCATGCAGTGCGCTTCACGTGACTGACGCCGCTTTGATTTGTGTTATTCATATTACAGGTAGCTTGAATCTTATAGGTCGTTGCATTCGGATGACGACAAGCGGCAGGGTGAAGGGAAACAAGATCCTCGTGCCCACAATTCTAGGAGAATTTTTCGGGCTAGCAGAACAGGAGCCTAACGTTTGAAAGCTGGTGCTGGGCCAAAGTCTGATGAAACAACACCACGGACGGACGCACAGACACACGGAAGAGTTAGAACGGACGGACGACGTAACAGCGCTATGCTTACAGCACCGTCTACGGTGGCGAAGGGATAAAAATCGCTAACAACGTGATCTGTTACTTTTTTTGCCTTGGTATACCATTATACCAGCCTGTAGGTGTGCGTGCAGTATATAGGCCTATTGCTCAACGTAAATCATCAGTAAGCCTAGTATAGACTGTGTAATTCAGCGCTCACGCACGGCATGGCTACGTCGAGGCGTTGAGGCGTTAAATGACGGTATTTTCACCTCAGGCATGTAGGCGACTGACATGCAAAGCGCTGCTATATATTACTGTATACAGCAGTTTGGCCTATCCGCTATAGACTGTGCCTTCAAGTGTCCCTGGTACGACGATTGTCACTGTAGAACGACCGAATGGCAGCAGCACCTAGTCTTAAGTCTTCAGCAAATTCTTTAGGCACGAAATCGTTCCGCGTCTTTGTTGTGTAACAACAGTGCATGTAATTAATACAATACACTGTAGTAGACTGCAGCGAACGTTGTTTATTACAATGTTTGAAACGCTTCGTAGCGCACGCTGCCCGGTGTCTCGAGTGCTGCGCTATAATATATAATCGTAATAAAAAGGACGTCCTGACTTCTGAGTGTTTCTGACATTGCTGAGTGAGGGCGTCGTGATGGAAATGCACAGAGTCTTACATCGGTGCACCGCTGGTTGGCCGGTAGCCCGCGGGTTGCCGTCGCTGGGCCGCCCAACAGTTTCTCAGACAACTTGGGTGCACAAAAATACTGTTTTGTTCGTGACATTTTATATACATGAAGTCACAGACTTATACCCCGTTTACACGATCAAACAAACATCGAGCAATCATCGAGCAAACATCCAGCAAATGCATTCAAAATACTCGTGAACGACGTGTGCTCTAGTTGCTCGATGTTTGCTTGATGATTGCTTGATCGTGAAAACGGGGTATTAGGCTTACGGCTTATGGCTCTGCCGTAGCCATAGTCTCCAGACTCCGCTTTAAGTGCTCTCTCAGACCACCTAGCCGCCAGTATCTGCTGGGTTGGGACCTCGTTCTTTCTGTCAAGAAGTCTACCCAGTCTAGGTTTGACCCTCGCTTTTTTCATCTTTTTCATGCAAATTCTGTGTGCATGCTGCTGCAGAATATAATGTTGGGTTGGCCGTGCAAATCTCTTATCTGTTTGTCAACGGACGTGTTGGCCGGTTGGCAGAGTGGACCTGGTTGGTCAATGGTTGGCTGCTTCTCTCGTGTTGGCTGTTTGATGCGTGTTGAATCCGGTGCTTAGCCAGTCACAGTGTAAAACGGTTGTGACATGCCGGCATGACACGTTGCCTACGGCGACTATTAGTACATTGACAGCACTCCGCACCACGGCGTCGGTTTTATGCTCAAACTGAAGTGAATATATAATGCTGCCTTTTTCTGCTGTTCATCTCACTGCCACACTTTATAATACTGTACTTGTAGTCTAGTCTTGTATCCTGATTGAGTAGGTCATCGTGAAAGCTAGAAGCTGAGCTAAGCAGTCCCCCCAGTCCATCCATTCGTCATCTGTGACCTCCTTTGCCAGCCATTCTGTGCTTCTGGTAAACAAGAAGCTCAGCTGTCGTGGATAAACCATGCAGAGATTGTGCATCCATAGCACAAGACCTCTCACTACATCTGTTCGTCCCATAACGGCTTGTAATAGGCCTAACTCTCAAGTACGCAGTCGTGCATATTAAGCTGCAGTTGGTAGGAATGTTTCTTTGGCATACACTGGAGCTCGGTTTACATCTGAATAAAGTGCATAGTTCTGTTTCCATGTGTGAGATCATGTATTTTAATACGCATCATGCATGCGTGGCGCTTTGCCCTGTGTTGGCCATTCACGCCGTTGCTTTGCCGCAATGTGGTATGAAAAATAAATAAATCCATGTATGCAGTTCGATATTGATAATATTGATGTCTTGTTTTGTCGTTGCAGAGGAAGAACGACGTCAATATCAGACGTACACTGAAACAAGAACAAAGGTTTGACTTCAATCATCGTCATTCAGTGAACCACGCTGTATGCCTAGGCTTTTGAATGCATCGATTCATACATGTTCTTCTGTCTAGCTGAATAATAGCGGTAACTTTTGTCTTAAGACAGCGGTACATGAGAAAGAAATATGGCTCAATCTAGTATGATCGATATTGGCCAAACTGTCAAGCTGAGTATAGTTGTAAATTTTCAATTTTTCTCCAGTTAGATAAACTGTTGTGGAATGAAATTACAAGCGTTCCCCAGCGTTCTCTCACCACTGCAGCTTTGCAGATACTTTCCGCCGCCTCCTTAAAACTCACGGCTCAGCCAAGTGCCTCAGATTCGGCCACTGGCTGACACTGTGCACTTTAAATATGCACATACTTACTTACTTACTTACTTTGCAGATGCAGTAGCTGAGTGCACTGCAGAGGTTGAGATAAGGACATGGTGATGGCTTATGATAAGAAACAGTAATCAGATTCAGGATTTTTTTGACTGCGCCCGGGTATCGTAGCATTGCAAACTAGAGCAATTTTGCAGTAGATGCATTCTTAGAGATACCGACGTTATTTACATGTATTTGCATAATGCTGACTGTTGTAGTATACTAAGTATGGTCTGCAGTCGTGGTGAAGGCTTGCAGTCTGAATGCAATTCCTACATGTGTCAGAAAATTCGCTCCCCCACCCATAAAGTTTTTTGAACTTTATTTCTTAAAGACTGAAAATTTTAAAGCTATTTTTACACGCATGTTCACCATTCATATCTACGCCACATTGCCATGTTTTATCCAGTTATTCTTGAATTTAATGAATTTATGCTATATTATGCACACCCAGAGCATTTTTCATTTTCACAATGCATTTACCCCAAAACGCAAACTTTTGATATTTGACAACAAACAAATGGTTAAAATGTACAAATTGCTGAGATATTACAGTTACAAAAACAGCTAAAAATATTCAATAAAGTGTTTTTGGAAAAAGTTTATATCTGATGTGCATTGTGCAAGATGTTCACTACCGACCAAAGCACATGTATTCAGAGACGATGTTGTGAAAGTCATCGGTCTTTTACTTCTAAAATGGTCTTTGGCTTAGAGTTAAGTTTGTAAAATGTCTGCAGCATTGCACCACATGCATTAATAGTTAAGTGGTTAAAATCTGGTGAATTTGGCGGTCATTGATACAGTGATACTTTACAGTAAGGTCCGTACAGTGGGCTTCTAAGTGAAAATGGAAAATTCTTTGGGTAAACGTTATGGCATAACGTGATGAAAAATATAAGAATAATTAAATTAAAATTTGTAATTTTGAGTAGATTTGAACGCCGAATGTGCGTGCAAAATATGTCTTTAAAATTTTTAGTTTTTAGAATATAAAGTTCAAGAAAATTTTCTGACTCACACTGTTGTTAGTTAAAAAGCATTGTGCGGCCGTCCCGTCCTAATAGGCTGCATCGTGGTTCTTGTCCATCCATCATTCTTACTGTCTGTCAGGCTTTCTCCTCCATTAGGAGGAGCCCTGCTATCTTGAAAAACAGGCGTAGAAAACCAGATGTTGGCGTGAACGTGCCATTTTTCAGCTGAAAAGGTCAAAGATCAAAGTTAGGGTTGCGCAGTGCAGTGGGCGCGTACGTATGGCGGATATCCGCTTATAGTTTCGTCACTGAGCCGATATCTTTGCTGGTTTAGACCGAATTTGCCTTTGGTGCACAGTAAACTACGTAAAGGTTCATAAAAGTACAACTGATAGCAGTTGTAAGACGAAACGTTGTAAGCCGTTGTCTGTACGTAGACTTCAGTCAATGAGCTGGATGATACGCTGAACTCGCTGCTACTCGACTCAATGCCGGAACGTGTAGAGAAGGAAGAGGAAGTAATTTCACTGCAGCCGATCGGTCGCGGAGTCCACAACTTGGAACCTTCAGACTTATCGCCCAGCATCAAAACTTCTCCCGTGACATCAGCGTTTCCAACTGATGGTCTGCAGCGTTAGATCACATGCTACCGTACTGTTTTCAGCATCTTGTTTCGATCTGTTGCTTTTTGATGACTTTCTCTTCAGTTACTTGTTCTAACAACTGGTTCCCTGGTTTTTCTTGATAAAATATGTCATATTAATTAAAATTATTGGAATGAAGGAGCCAAGCATAACGGGGAATTTGAAGTACTATAAGTTATAACTCATGTTTCTGCATCATCTTTCTTAATTTATCACTTGAAAAACGTTTTGACTGATAAACCTTTGTACTTTCTAGCTACCCGACCAGAGCAAATGAACAAAGTGAATAGGACCTAAATGCAGTACTCTGGCAAATTTGGCTTTATAAAAAAGATCTGTGGCAGTAATTATGTAACTTGTTTGCATGTCGCTAACTGGATGACCAGTATTTGGGTTATTGCATGTCTGTTATCTGCAAGTATAAAAGATTTTGAACAAAAAAATCACTTTTGTCTATTATTCTGTTAAAACTAATAATTTCAGTACTTCTCGTGTAGTAGTATCTTAGCGTAATGCAGGCATGGCTTTCAAGTTTGTAGCGTTTGTTGCGATATTAGCTTTTACCGTACTTCTGACTGCATGAAAGAATTTTGTTGTTTTCATGGAATGCTAACATGGGATTGTGGTTTTTTTATTGCATGGAATAGATGTGGTCATGCCATTGTTTCCACTAACTCCAGTCACGCCGTATGACAATGCAGGTAGAAATTATTATTGTTTGCTGCATTACCGCTTCTTACACCAGTGAGCTAATGGCTGTATCATAGAACTATTTTTACGTCTAATGCGTAAATTTGTAACCGCATTGATCAATATTTTTGTAGCACTTATCTTGTCATGCTTGGTATGTTTCTGCGTTCGAAAATTGTCAGTGAAGATTAAATACTGGTATTGCTATTTTTATCACAAAAGCAGTAGGCCCTCTGTTTCATTTTTGTCTGTGACTGTTTATTTTTCTGTAACATTGCTAAAAAATTATGAATGAATTTTGACGAAATTTGTTGCTTGGGCGGAATCAGTTAGAAGATTTTGGTGGCAATCCAAGTCATGATCTGTATCCACAAAATTTTTACAGGATTCTTTATTTACTATTGCAGTTCTTGTAGACAGCATGTATAACACATAGTCCTCAGTGAATTTTTAAAATCTTTTCAGTGCTTTGTATTATTGTTAATATTCTGTGTTTCTTAAATAAATGAATAAATAAATGATTATGATAATATTCTGTCCATGCTTCGAGAAACATGGGGCATTAATCATTGCTCTGCATCTTCTCTGTTCAAAAGTTTCTTGCTTACCTTTAACTACGAAATCAAGTCTTAGGCCTACAGAGAGCATCTCAATTTGTATTCTGTACATTAGTTCCCCATCGAAGTGCAATAGTTGTAGTTTGCAGTGTTTTGACATTGACCACATGGAAGCAATTTCAAAGTTCCTAAAACAGTTTACCGTTCGTCTAATTCTTTACTAGCTAGATAAAACTGCAGGTTGCTTACTAGTCTCTCAGTGCAAATGCCAAATTGTGCATCATATCATGTCACCGTATCACATCATATAATTGTAGGATGTTGCTTGAAGCCTTGGCTCAGTAGAAGACAGTGTAGTGATTGACAAATTGGCAGCAATAGACACTGCAGTGTACTGGGACTAGACAGAGACGTGTAGTGCTATAGCGTCATTGCTGTTCTATGACTGACAGGAAGACGGCTGGTTTCCAGCCAGTCGGTGCCGTCATCGCTGTCACGCATGGACCAGGTCGTAGACAACCAGTTGCTGCTCAGATCCTATCGTCAGCCAGTCCAGCATCTCTCCAGCACCGTCAACTATGAGGCTCGCTCCACCAACACTCTAGTCGATGGTCAGCACTTCTTCTGGTCGCTCCTGTCTTGACTGTCTCGTCTGCGAATGTTCGACAACATTTCTGTTCATTTTTTGTCAGATTTTTTGCCTTAATTTATTGCTTTCCATCTTGCATTTTACTCTTTCACACAGTCACGTGACATTGTAGTGTTACATCTTCAGATAGTGCTACTACTTTCTACTGACATGTATGTTTAACTAGCCACTTTCTTTGCAGTTAGGCTACTGCACGTTAGGCCTGGTTCGCCAATACTAAAAATTTGAGAATGGTTGGAGCAGGACTTTGTACAAGCTGCAGGCTGTGCAAATCACTTGGAGCAATCTTAAGTGATTTATGTGCACAGTTTCAAGCAAATTTATTGGGACTGCTGACTGACATTATAAAACAGTTCAACTCTGTGATGCATGTTTCATTTTGGCGCATGCTGCTGCAGGTGATTACAGAGGTTCAATGGGCAGAAACACGCTGCCGCCCAGCGGCTTTGCACAGCCCCAAGCTCAGCCGCTGATAACACGTGCGCCAGCGCCCGTACTGTCACGCACGCTACCCAGCCAGCAGTCGACCATGACAAGCGTTACAACGACTCAACAGCTGGTGACCGAGTCGCAGCAGTTGCAGCAGCAGTACGACCAGCAGCGCCTCGAGCAGGCGGTGAAACAGCAAGAGCTACAGCGACAACAGCAGGATGTGCAACGACAACAGCGCGAGCTTGAACTGAGACAACAGGAGATGCTGCGCGAACAGCAACGTCTTGAGCAGGAGGAACAGCAGAGACAGCTGGAACTGAAGAGACAACAGGAAGAACTGCAAAGACAACTGGAGCTACAGGAACAGCAGCGACAACTGGAGCTAAAGAGGCAGCAAGAAGAGATGCAGCGACAGCAGGAACTGAAGAGGCAACAGGAAGAACTGCAGCGACAGATGGAGCTACAGCGCCAGCAGGAAATGGAGCGCCAGAGGCAGGCCGAACTGCAGCGCCAGGAGCTGATGCGGCAGCAGGAATTACAGAGACAGCAAGAGTTGGTTCGACAACAGGAGTTACAGAGGCAGCAGGAACTGCAAAGACAGCAAGAGTTGCTTCAGCAGCAGCAGGAACAGGAGCGCCAGCAGCAGATGATACAGCAGCAGGAGCTGCGTCGACAGGAGCAAGAGATAGAGCGACAGCGACTGGAGATACAGCGTCAGCAGAGACTACTCGAGCAGCAACAGCAGCAGCAACAACAACAACAGGTGATCCAGCAACAGTACGTGATGCGCGAGGAGCGCTCGTCGACGCAGCCGGTGCTGATGAATGAACTACAGACCGCAGAACGTGTAGTGACTGTGCCACGGACCGGCGCCACAGACTTCACCGGTTCACATGGCTTCATGTCGTCTGGTGGAGACTCTACAATACAGAATGGCTTCTTGAGTCAGCGACTTTATCAGACGCAGCAGAGGACGTGGACGGGGCACACAGTTGGCAACTCACTGTCGGTAGACACGTCGGCACAACAGGCTGACCGCCTCAGGCAAGTCATACACTGACTGCTCTCACTCAAGTCATGCACTGTGGCTGAGTGACAGATTTTATTTGTAAGCCTACATTCAGACTAGGTCATATCAGTAAATACACACATACTCTTGTTGTTTGCAAAATTGTATAACGGGAATATCTGTACAATGGCACAAATACAGATATGATATTTGGTACAATTATGTACAGAGATGTTACCCAAGTTCACTCAGTATGTCATATAGAAGCGAGAAATGCATAGATGTACAGTATTTTATTTTTATATGACCTGTAAAAAGCCTTTTATGGCAATTCCAAAGATTTGTCTGTGGGCCTAGCATGAAGTCCAGCAAAGTAGGCCAATTCTGCAGAAAATGACAAGTAGTAGTAGTAGTATTGATAATACTAGTATTAATAATAATAGCGGCAGAGCAGTTAAAAAGGTTGTTTCAGGATGTGTGTACAGAATTGATATGTATTTTGGTTTCAGTAGTTTGGATTCTGGTCGCATCAGTGCAGGACAACAGTTGTCGGTGTCGCCAAGTGCCTATATGGATTACACTCGCACCCACAGTATCTCTTCTATTGGAGGCAAGTTCCATTCTTACCTGTCTCTGTTATTTCTTCCGTATTGTTTAGTTAGTTACTGGTTAGTTCTAGTCACTAGCTTTAGCAACAAAACAGTCTGTTGTGTTAGTCAGTGATTTTAGGTACTGTTAGAAGAAGCAGCGGTATTGGACTGATACAGTTATATTAAATGGTTGAGTGTATTGTGATTACAGATAGTGGTGAACTTATGCTGCAGACTCCACGATTTGTTCGCGATACGTCACAACTTTGGCATCGACCGAATATCTCAAGAGATGAAGGTATTTCTGTTTCATGCTGTCATTTTCTTGCTTGTGTGTCAATAACTGATTTATCTCAGTTTCCTGCTGGTAGTGATTGAGTGTCATGAGTTGTTGAATATTGTTGTTGTCGTGTACAGCAATTCAACTCCTAAAGGACAAACCAGCTGGATCTTTCGTTGTTCGAAACAGCTCTTCGTTTCAAGGATCTTTCGGTCTTGCTGTCAAAGTTTCACATCTTCCAGCAAATGTTCAAATTAAAGGAGGTTAGTATTGACTTGCTGTAAGTTGTGACATGTGTTGTGTTTTCTTATTAGTTTCTGCTGCAGCAATAACAGCAGCAATTAACAGAGAGTAGTGCAGACATGTGCTGGTATCAAGTGTGACTTTGGAAAATTGATTTATGAAGTGAAAAAAATTAGCATGTACAGTTTACCTAATGTTGGACTTCATGTCATATTACTAGGAAAGTACAATAGAAGATGTTGATTGAAAGTAATTTATATTTTGAATATATTTTAAAGACTTTTGCAAAAATTAGAATAGTAGCTTCTTCGTTGTTTGAGTCATACATGTAACCTTTCAAGTTCATATTTGGGACCAGTTAATTGCGGCTTAAACTATCTCTGCAAACAACATGTTAGCATGAACCATATTTTTGTGAGGCCACTGTGATGCATAATTTGTAGTCATAGAACGTGACATGAAGGATTAATTGGGATTGGCTATTTTTTGCTGGTCAGATGACAGTTCGTAATGTGAACAGTCTATTAGTGAACGGAACCCAACATGTACTGTGTACTTAGAGCCAATGGTAAAGTCAATTTATTAGGTGGGTTACAGCTTACTCATATTACTTTATTCAACTCAGTCTGGCCATCCGTCACTGAGTACAAGCAGTAGCTGGAGAGTCAATAGGCACCTTGTAATGCGCTAGCCCTGTCCATGGTGTGGCAGTGTAAACTGATGTCTGGCTAAAGGCTGAGAAAACGGAAATCAGTGCTGCTCTATTGGCCTTGTGGCTCTAAAAGGACTTTAGTTTTTAATGTATTCTGATACCCCATTTACATGATCAAGCAAACATCGAGCAGTCATCAAGCAAACATCCAGCAAATGCGTTCACAATACACGTGCACGACGTGTGCTCTAATTGCTTGATGTTTGCTCGACGTTTGCTTGACGTCTGCTCGATGTTTGCTTGACCGTGTAAACGGGGTATGATGTTAGTTGGTGACCCAGAGGCCGAGCTTGTGAGACATTTTCTGATTGAAACGACATCAAAAGGTGTTCGTTTGAAAGGATGCAACAACGAGCCAGTCTTTGGTAAGTAAACACTTCCACTTTGGTAAAAATATTTCCTGTCTTGAGGATGTTGGTCTGGTGCTAATCATTTGATGACAGAGACTTAAACTTTTTGACTGATTTCTGTCAGCTGTTATGTTGATCCTTCTTAGAAATTTTCCAGTGAATATGCCAATTCACTTGGTTTTAAATACAACTTGAGCCAATATCTTTTAGCCATACTTTGTCAGTGAAAATATGATCCTTCAACTTATTTAGTTCACTTAGTCATTCCTCTTTTCAGGTTATGGTGTAGAGTAATATTTATCATGCATAATATGTCTACAGATACTTTTATTGAGTACTACACATGATAGCGATGATTGAAATAAATATGCAGGGAGTTTGGCCGCGTTGGTTTATCAGCATTCGATCACACCGCTTGCATTACCTTGCAAGCTGCTGCTGCCTACCGCTGCAGGTAATAATCCTGTTTGTCGTCAGCAGTGTTTTAAAGCATACAGCTATTCTTGGATTGTTGCATTATTTTTTTGCGGTCTACCGATAGAGATAATTTCGTGCTGAAGCTTAGGTGCTGTGCTGCATAATTGTGACATGTCTGTCTGTTATTTTTAGAGATGAATGATACGGAATGGGTCGATGGTAACACCATGCCTCAGCTGATGACACATGGAGCAGGTGATTATATTTGATTCCCACGTGCATCTTATGTTAAGTTGATATTTTAGATTCTTATTAAATTGCAAAATTTAGTTGGTTAGTTCTTTCATCGGACATTAATAGGGCAGGTAAAATTTTTCATAAGTTAATGACTAACTAATAACGGGTAACAGGATTTATACCTATGCAGTAGGCCCGTCAAGAGGATGGGGTAGGGGGTAAGTTACCTTGGACCTTGCGACGTTTGGGGGCCCTGCCATTGCTCAAAAATATAAAGTACACCAGAATGCACCATTTTAGAAAGAAAAAATCAAAAATTTTCTCCCCAGCAGGGCCACTGTGCCTCTTGATGAGCCTGCTGTGCAGAAAGACACGGATTGTTGAGAGAACCTTTACACTAGTGATGAAATGTCAATTGGCTTTTAATTATTAACTCTTTTAGTTCTTTAATTTTAAGTGATTATTTGTGTGATTAGTTGTTGATTTGCACAGCCATAATAACAGGCCTGTCGAGAGGGTGGGGTAGGCGGGTAAGCTACCCTGGGCCCCACAACGTTTGGGGGCCCGTCGTCGCTCAGTAATATAAAGTACACCAGTATGCACCATTTTGAAACAAAAAAAATCAGAAATTTTGTCCCCAGAGGGACCCCTTGAAAATGTTTGGGGGCCCCGCGAGAATGTTTGCTTGGGCCCCGCTGTAGCTCTTGATGGGCCTGCATAATAACACCTGGTACATTATGTGAAGATGCAGTTTTCTGTTGATGTACCAATTTAGTGTTTAAAATGGTATAGTTGTTAGGAGTTTATAAGTGTTCGTGTGGTGTTGTAAAGTTTTTGGTATATCATTCGTATGAATTAAAGGCTAGCGTTTCAAAAATACATGCATTTTGCATTATCAATGTTAAGCCGTTGCTGCTGTAGCTGATGGGTTTGTATTGTGATGGCAGCTTGCAACGTAATCTACGTCAACAGTATCGACGTGGAGAGCCTGACCGGTGGTGTGGCGGTGTCGAAGGCCATTGAGCGAACGTTCACCAGCACCAGAGTTCTACCGACAACTACCGTAGTTCACTTCAAGGTGACGTCTCAGGGCGTCACGTTGACCGACAACAAGCGCAGGTCAGTACTGGCTGACTCTGCCACTGAGAATTTTTTCAGAATGTAAAGGCATGTACTGGGGGATATAACTGAACTGAACTGACCTGACTTGGTTTAGTTTTTGACGAACTGAGCAATGGACATGCAGTAATGCAATACAGTAGGCACTGTCTAATGGCGTCCGTGACTGACATATGCGTCAGCCAATGACCAATGGGCTCGCCCTGTTTGCCCATTGGTCAGTTCATCATAAACTAAACCATGTCAGTTCAGTTACGTCGCTTAACAAGGCATGATAAAATCTAGGCCGTGTACTGACTTCGTGCCTGTGATTGGTGGTGCATTCTGCGTGCAACATGCTTTGTGATAAACAGCCGCGAGACGTTTCAAATGTCATGCCAGACTGGAGTAAGATCGTGGCTGGTTATTTTATAACACTGCAGACACTGTGGTGGAAGATAGGAGGATGAAGTAGGCCATGAAACAAACTTACAGGTAATCTGGCAGTACCAGTAAGCCATTTCAAAGTCTGCTTTTAGGCAGAACTTTTCTTATCATCGTTACTGTCATCATTTTTATTCACATTGTAGTAATTATTTAGCAGTTAATGAGTAATTAATAATTATTGAGTAATTAATAATTATTTATCATGAAATGAAAACTGCATTGAAAATTGAACTCAGCAAGTGACGTAGTAGTTATAGCTTAAACGTGTTTATATTGATGCTTTGGCATGCCAGAGTCTGAAACTGTGGCCCTGTGAACTGTTTGTAGAGTGTTTTTTCGACGTTATTATCCACTCGAGTCAGTGACATACTGTGGACTTGATCCACAAGACCGCAGGTTTGAATCCAATGTTTGTTTCTCTTCCAGACTATCAGTTCTGAGTTGCTGTAATCAACTATTAAAGGTTGCCTATTTCTCAGAGCTATGGAGTTCTTCTGCCATATGGGATCAGAGTGTTACCTGCCACCTGACGTAGCTGAACATGCCCTGTCTTAATCCCAGCTAGACAGGGTCATACTTGACTTACCACCCTCGAGGAATCGAAAGCTGAGTTGACCTTGATGGTTGGTTACCGAGATCAGTAAGATATTTTTGTCTGGCTGCAGACCCACCAATGTATTAATAACACCTTCATAGTGTCCCAACCTGGAGTCGAAGCGACGACCTCTTACCATTATGCTACCAAGCCGCTTTATTCATTAATTGTGTTATTTCATCGTACTTATTCCGTCTTTCTCACTGAGCAGCCACATCAGTTTCAGATGAAATCAGTGCAACTAGCAGGTCTCTCACATGTAGTTTGGTATTAAAGACTCGCTCAGGCTGTGTTCACATAAACACGAGTCCGGCACTCTATGGGTTGCCATGTACGAGTTCTGGTGAACGAGTTTGCGTGTATTTCAGTGGTGGCCGTTCGCGTACATACGAGCATGGGTTACCTGTAAATTTCACTCGTATGAGTAGTTTCTGTGCAGGTCGTATTTTTATCCAACCCGTGCGAAGTAAACTGCCCGTAAACGGCACTAATATAATTTATCAAAACTGCGTCATCAGTCATCAACTGACATCAGAACTGAAATTATTAGCAGTGTGATGGGATATTGTTGTTTTAATGGCGAAGCATTTCCTCAATTCGATTTCATTCAATATGGCTGACACGCATTGAGTTATGTGCTTGTACAAGTGACTGTGAACGTTCCACTCGTACGAGTGAAGCTTTTACGGGCCATAAATGGAAACCTGGACCCATGCTCGTACTTGCATCTGTGTGAATGCAGCCTCATAGTTGCATCCGCCAGTGGTTTAGGTCTAATTCCCTTAATTTTTGGTGTCTGGAATGGAGACCGTACGTATTAACTAATATGCTGACTTTATTTTTTTGGAAGTTGGAATTGTGTAAGCTCCGTATTTTTAGAACCATCTCCAAGTATGAACATGCTGTACTTACATTCTGTCGCAAATAGTAATAGCATACTGGTAATATGATGTGAATATATTAGCATTAGCTGAAGCTATTTCACAGTTTATACTCTGCAGTTTACAGTTTGGTTGTATGACAGTCAACTGTGCTGTTGAGTTGATACTGTATATACCTGTAATATTGTCTGTACACAGGTGGTCACTGAATGTTACTGATGGCAAAACTGTCACTAGCAGGTGAGTAAATAATTACAATTATTCATTTTTCTTCGGTTTATTTTACACAGCTATTCTGCAGCAAGTTGGTTAGTTAACTGCATCTGAAGCCAAATTTACAAAACATCGTTAAGACAAATTTATGACAATGTTACATTGTAGTAAGACTAAAGCACAGAGACCTATCCCCATCTATCTCTATGGCATTTGCTATGCAAAATATGCATGCTATTGTGAGATGTTTGATGCACAAACACCACGTACTATGATCATAGTTATTTTGTTGTTACCAGTGTGGTAATTTTTGTCAGTTCCTTGTAGCTGAATCAAGCCCCTTCAGTCAGACTTTCTATCAGTATACTGTCTCAACTGTAGCTTAGCCTGTAATGCTTGTGACTGACTTATGAAACTGCATAAGTGGCTTGTCTGCATCTCTCTTCATGTTCATAAAATTTCAGCAGTGAATGATAACCAAGACTGCAGTTTTTCCGCAAATGTTGTTGTTGCAGGCTGTTTGGTTTTGTGGCGCGCAAGACCAGCAGTGTGACTGACAACACGTGTCATCTGTTTGCCGAGCTGGATCCGAGCCAGCCTGCCACTGCAATTGTCAGCTTCATCGAGAAGTTACTCATTAAACATGGACAGGTCCTCAAGTGACCGAACCACAAACTGCAGTTGTTAGTGTGACAGCAGGCACACACCAGTCTTCCAATGAACAGTTTCTGATCACAAACTCTACTTGATGGAGCTTTTTATTCATGCCATTGCGCAGTGTGTAAACATAAATGCACTTTGCGGTCGAAATTATGTAGTAAGCAGTGGCAGGTTCAGTGTGTTAAAGTGACCGGTGTTCATTAACAGTTCGTGCAGTGCTCGTCTGTGATCTGTGAACAGCTGGCTTACCATCAAGTCCAATAGTTCTTTTAATTCTTAGATACATACACATGACGTCATTATTTGATGGCAAGATTGTGCTTGTAATGTAAATCCATATTTGCTAGTTCTGCTAATTACCGTAGCTGGAGGAAGGAGGTTATGTTTTGCCTGTGCTCCATCTGTTTTTCTGTACACTAGATCACTCAAAATGTTAGTTTTCATGAAATGTTGTGGAGGGTAACCGGGCGTCTCCTGACCAGAGGCGTGCTCGTGGTCGACCTCTCACCACCTGGATTCATTAGATCTGCCGGGACAAGGGAATATCGGTGTCACATGCTGTGGAGCTGGCAGAAGACGGATCGTTTTGGTGATAAATGGCAATATTTAGATGCTATGGCTGAACACTTTGCATCACGCTGATGATGTTGACATTGTGTATGTATGTCCGAAGGTACAAATGACAGCGATCTGGTGCATGATCCATACTACTACATGTATACAGGAATTTTAAAGCTGTTATCTTGCAGTAGATTGTATTAAGTCAGTTTTATTGGCCAGGTGACAGCACTAGTCTCAAGACAGGTTTTTGCTTACCAGGCTCTTCTAGTTCCTGTACATTTTGCTTATTGTACATGAATGTTTAACAGTGTATATTCCCTAAGACATTTGTACATGTAGCATTTTTACGTGTGAATTGTGTTCCATATGCACTGTCGATATTGCTTGGGGTGATACAAATGTAATGCTTGCTTGCGTTGTTCGTTGATAGGGCCTCCAATACCGATGCTGTTTGACAATACCAGTATTTCGGTATTCAAGCAAAGCAATACTGGTATACCGGTATTGATACCAGTATTTTGTTCAATGACGCTGTTAGTGAGAAAATTTTAATCTGACTGGCAGGAAACAGGCAATAAGCAGGTGTAAATAATAACTCCGTAGTGTACCTTTTATTATACAAACACTTCCGGACCTATATCACTAATGAAGTCACTTAATGATTTATCTGACATTACGTGTTAGAAGAAAGTTAGTGACTGACCTAAGAAAACATAGGCCCAATGTGTTACAAGTTTTATCTCCCAGCAATGAGCATAGCTTAAGCACAAAATCCCTCAACTACAAAAAATGTTCTTTCTGCTTCTATGGATGTTGCTTTGAGTGATTTTGAGTAGGTCTAGGTGGTCAGACGTAACCTTATGACTAGCGCAGTGACTGTCACTATGTTATTGACCCTTGCTATCTGGGCCTCTCATTAGGTGGACCTGGCGTCAGTTATTCAGGTGACACTGCAACTTCATCCAGCATCCCAAGTTCCCAACCACCCACGCATCTTTAGCAGCGTGCAATGCAGTCTGCGCTCTGAGTACAGCCTACATGATGCACGGACGGTAGGCCTACATCGTACAGCAGCGGCGCTTATACAGTCACCGGCTAAACAAATGGTCACAGATTGTGCAGCTCATCACACTGGTGATTTCTAGAATTGCTGATACTGAAAACTATGGTATTGAATAGTGCAATACCGGTATTAATACTGGTGCCATTAAAGCCAGTATCCCGGTATTTGGTATACCGGTATTGAAGGCCCTATTCGTTGAGTTTCAGGTAACTTAGTGTTACTGTAATGTTACTTATTGCTACTGTTGTCGTAGCAAGTTGCAATGTTTACTTTTTGCACATACCGTAGCAGTGTATTTAATGCTTCTTGCAGCTTTGCCAAGATGTATCCTATCTTAAACACTGTACATAGCACTAAACATATTGATATTGACCACCATGTTGTACTGGTTACTGCCAACCTTGCCTTACTGTTAAGCTTACAGGTATCTGTATTTTATGTATTTGTTGACTACTGCAGTGCTGTAGCCTGTAGCTATGTTAGTTAGGGCTGGCCGTTTGGCTTAGTGGCAACGTACTGGCCTCGATTTGGTCTAGTTTAGTAACTGTCTGCAAGCAGGAAAGCCTTTAGCATGTAGCCAAGCTGAACACAGATCAACTCAGCCTTCTACCCTTAGTGAATGGTAAAATGATAGGTATTAATTTTTGGGATAAGCAGTTTTAAAATGTTGATGTCTCATGTTGGATGCCTATTCAGGCAGACTAATGGTACAAGTCAGTTAAATGTATTGGCTTGGTACAACGATCAGTAGTAACTTGTTGCTTTTTTGCATTTGTCAAAACTATGGAGATTGCATACAGTTTCGTGCAAGTTGAGTAAATTTTTTTGCTGATTTGACAGTACCATAAAATTATAAAAAATTCTGAGGTACCCTGTATTATGCAAAATTTGCAGGTTTGCTAAATTTGGATCTCAATTAGTCCTGTGTATTTGTTACATTATTCTAATCAAACAGCACTGACAATGGAGTCAGCCCCCAAAACTTTACTACTTACATTTGGTGGTCAGTTCTAAATGTTGATTTTTCTGTTCACATACATTTTGAACAGTGTACTGACAGCTTGTTCTGTGACTACTGCTTTGCTGTAATCTGTGTATGACAGTGAACTGTTCAACCTGATGTAACTAGCTATCATGTGTAACAGTGTAGCATCAGTCATACTTCACGTTAAGATAAGAATGATTTTTGTTTGTTTGTTATTATTATATTGTTATTATTTATATTTCTTGGGGTTACTACTTTTCGGGGCAGTCTCACCTGCCAAACCTGTAGTAACTTAGTTTGATGCAACCAAATGAATTGCATCAGGCCTGTAAAGAATTCTAATAATTTACTAAAGTTGGGGCCTTTTCGGACCTGGCCTGAACCACAGTAACTAAAGAAAATAATATTTTGGTGATGATGTGCGGAGTTGTTATACGAATTGATAAATTAGTGCCACAATGCAGTGATGCATGAAATTTGAGAAATTGTTCTCTCTGGCCTCATGAAGTTAAGAGTCTCTTTTACCTTACCTATCCTTACCTTACCTCCGGGGTGGACAGGCTCTTACACCTGCCCAGCGCTGAGGCCGTATCAGCTCGGCCCAATGCGCATCCCCGAATGTAACCAGAAGGTTACAGGTAGCGGCCATAAAGCCGTAACGGCTGTTAAGACGTAGATAGACGGCTGTAAAGCCGTAAGTAAACGTGTAGCAATCTGCCTACACAAATTTGGTCAGCTCTTAGTTGCTCCTCGCCTCCAGATTTTAGAAATCTTTCGGGTCATCGGTGCTAAGCCCCACCACCACGTCAAGGTGGCTGACCACAGTGGGGAAGAGCCTCTTTTTTTTTCAGCCAACAATATTTTCATCTGCCCAATGGTCTGTCAATTCTTTGCATTATGAGAGTCAATATAAATAACATGGCCATTGTCATCACAGTAGAATTTCTGTTGATAAGCTGTCACAACAACTAGCTCAATGACTCGAACCAGAAACATATTGGTGATAAGTTCCTTGTTGTTCCATTACACACAGCCGCAAACCAGTTACCATCAGTAAAACCAAAATTAACCATTAAGCAATAAAGACTGTAATAATATGACTGAAACCAGCCAGAATGACTTGCAGTGGAAAACAGCATTAATGACTAGGGCCCATAGTTTTCCGGGGTAAATTTTGCCAAATTCCGTGGGCCAGTTTGCAAAATTCTATAGCTTACCGCAGCAAATTCGTCCAAATTCGGCAGCTCACCACAGCCTTCCATTTGTTAGTAAACTGAGCTCTATCCTGTTCAAAAACTTTAGTTTCTGAATGGCTGGCTGTCATAGTGACATTGTGCTGTGTTATGCTAGCAATGTACAAAGAAAATTACCTATCTTTTTTGTTATAAAAGTGCAATCTGTCAAGTTGTGTTGCATTTATTCGTGATTGTGCCATATTGCGATAGCTATTACAGGCCCACAACTTTTGGCAGTTCAGTTTGATTTTTTCAATAATAAAAATATGTCATCGGGTCAAAAATCGTACAAATCGCTGTGAATTTTATAATTCGGCAAAATTCCGCGGAAATATCAAAATTCCGCGGCAAAGGGAAAATTCTGCAGCTTGGCTCGAAATTCCGCAGCCTGCAGAAAACTATGGGCCCTATTAATGACTATGAGCTGTCACATGATTCAAATATAACGGTACTAACAAATATGTTTGCAAAACCAAAACTGTTTATAAAAAGTGCAGTTAAGTTAACAACGTGATAAAATGCAGCATGCCTCAAGTACTCGAGTAAAATTCAAAGATGAAGGAAAGGCTGATGGAGTATGAGTGACAGTACAGATATTCGAAACTACCTCATACGGCATATAACTTGTGTAACGGAGGTGGTGTGATGAATTTCAAATCAAGTGCAAACAGTTTCTAAGTGGTGCAGTGCAGTTATTATTTGCAGTAGTACTGCATTGTTGACTCGGATGTCTTCTGACGTTTGCGAGCTTTCAGCTGCTCAAAGAACTCCGCAATGTCTTCTTCACGCACAACCTTCACAAATCAAAATTAATCGTTAATCGACCATTAACGTTTGAAAAGTTAACTATTTAAAAATTATAATCATTATCAGCTCACAACAAAATGTAACTATGTACAGTTAGCAAACAATAGCTCAATGTGCTACTGGGGATATCTCTACCAAATGCAAATGACTGCATGTTAATATCTACCAATGATATCACAGCAACATCATCGTAATGAAACTCCCTGCTGGTAGCCTGATACTCGGTAATAAATTTTTTACAGTAAAAAATTCAGTAGGCCTATATCTGTGATTTTTCTTGGATTTCTAAAGTCAACGATGGCATTTTGTACTTAGGAACAACCCTCGTATCTCAGTTTTTTCTTCGTATATGCGGGAACCGTTCTGGTTCAGTGACAGTCTTCAATGAATCCGTTAACTTATAACGTCAAGAAACTTAAATTTAGGTCTGGTTTTTCCATCGCCAATCAAATCAAATTTGATCTCCGATTTACCAATTTCCGATCAACATGATGTTCAGAATTGATCGTCGATCAACTGTGTTTCGTTTTTCCATGGATTTTCGATCTCCAATTACGTAATCGGCGATTAGCTGATCCGCCGTCAACTGAGCCTACTTTATGCCAATCTGATTGGCTGACAGTGACCTTAATTTGTGGTGTTGTGCTAAATTACCCAGCATACGCTGCGAGTGGACGCCGTAGCCAGTAAACGTCGTCATAGCAACGATATTAATGATATCGTCTGCTGTCCAAAATACGTTCTATCGCAAATCTACACGGGAGCGTTTATCCATTTTATTTCTTTACAAAACACCATGCACAGTATAAATGGATCATTAGTGACTGATCGCCATGCCTGGAACTTCATTTTAATGCGTGAACTGCCATTCTGACCAGCGACGTGGAGCGATGTTTCTGGTACGAATAAGCAACGAACTGCAGATCACCACGTTTAATCATCAATTATCTGACTTGATCCGCCAATATTCGGCCATCAACTTGACGGGAGATTTGATGGACGATTAGTCGCTAATTGGCGATGGAAAAACGATCACTGAGATGATCAACAGTCAAGTCCCAAAGCTGATCAGAGATCAATTTGATTGGCCATCAAATGTGCATGGAAAAACGGGACCTTAGTGACTTTCTGTATCAATTAACTCTCACTAAAATGTTGACATTTCAGAACAAGACAAACAAACCTTCCCATTGTCCACAAACTTCTTTAGGTAGTCGCTGAGCTCTGTTTTAAGTTCGCTGTACCCTAATATCAATGCATCAACACAGCACAAATTTCATGCCAGTCAGCGCAGCAGCCAAAACTACATATCAGTTCAGGTCGTGGACCGTGCAGTCACAAAAGCAGAAATCTATCAATCTGTAATACCGACTACCAACTTACCAAGTCTGCCACAAAATTTTCTACGGATTCACATTAACTGTAATAAATAAGTTCTCAGGTTACAGCATATTATTTCAGTTCACTTTTTATGCACGAAACCAGCTACTGCTTTCAGTGCGTCTTAGCCATCACAATTCTGTCTGTCCATCTATCTGTCCGTCTGTCTGTCTGTCACACGGGTGAATCAGTCAAAAGTGGTCCAAGCTAGAATCACCAAATCTTCACCGTCGGCTGCCTGGAAGACTCCAGTTTCGGGAACCGTAAAGCTTTGACATAAATTCAAAGGGGATCACCCCAAATGATGGCACTAAATGAGAAGGGGGTGGGCAAAATTTGCGATTTTTGGCCAATAAGTCGCTGTATCTCAGTAACGGTGCGAGATATGGCGTAGGTTACTATTAATCACTAATAAGAAGTCATATACTGGCTCTCGATTGGCACCAAATTCAATGACCTTGAATGACCTTGAACACAAAAATAGGGGGTTTTATGGATTTTTTGGCGATTTCGGCTGCGACACAAGTCTATATCATTCACAAGGTGGCACCACGGAACTATCATTATGCGATCCAGATAGAGAATTTGGTATTTGTATATTAACTTAGCGTGAACACCCGAATTTTCAGCTAAACTACTGAACCGGAACTGCTATAGGCTTTCGCACGTCTCGTGAGCATTAGCTCAAATTTCTTGTTGTTATCAGATGCACTAGTGACAACAGTCTAATGAAAATGCACGACAATCACGAAGCTACAATACAGTTGGACAACGTGAAGCCTCCAGCACCATTTAATGCATGGGGGAGCAGAAGCATAACATACTAATCTGTAGATCAATTATCAAATATTATGCAGACACACTTAGCTGGCTGCCTAATATTACTGTCTCACATTATTGTCACACATAGAAATACAGCTCGAAATGCTGATTCATTCAGACACTCGCCTGCAAAGTATGGTTATATGCAAACATTAAACAAGAAAATAAACAACTACGGTGGAAATGTACACATTACAAATGCAACCCCTTACCCTGCAACAGTTCAATCTGCTGAACCCTGTGCAGTGATGATGTGAATGCTTCTATTCCTTGCTGGTACGACGATGCAGCCGATGCAGTCTTCTGCTTCCCACGTTCCTCGTATGCAGCGATCGTATCCGATTCCTTCAAGAGATATGCAATCTGAAGCCTTTCATACAGAGCCTAACCCACACACACACACACACAAATGCACACTATGAGAACAGTACCAAGTACTGAGAAACCGTAATTTTGCTACATCTCCATTAACTAACAATATTTCAACAAAAATGCCATAGCTTACAATAACAACTGGTTTTTATAATTGTTTTATGGTACTAATTAATAACTAATAACACACAGAATCAGATCTATTTCAATATTTCCAAATGTTCAGTTTCAGACATAAAAGGTGAAGCATGAAGTACCCAAAGAAAAACTGGCTAGCTGTCGTAGAATACACAGACAATGAAAATTACAAAATGAGTACGTACTCAATGTAGTTGAGTACAAAATCAATTTCACATACTACACCGTGTCTCAAAAAAAACTAAGCAGATTTGTTTTTGTCAGAACTGCCTCAAATTTCCACCGATTTTGATAATTTTTGGCAGAAAGATGGCAAACGATCCAAATATATGCGAGGTGCACTCATTTTCCACCTCACCTAATTTGCGTCATCACCTTACCGTGTTAAACGCAAATGT
>Ga0209367_1000654_pt1 | contig 36882 bp, 21 predicted proteins | sample WorMetLIZISLAND2_FD_187412 | JGI IMG/M metagenome (GOLD analysis project Ga0209367, IMG submission 187412) | Marine gutless worms symbiont microbial communities from Max Planck institute for Marine Microbiology, Germany - Olavius geniculatus... ...
TGCATATAGTATATTGCTGACCCCATAGTGCTTAATTTGACAGTGTGTTAGGGAAGTTGAAAAAAACAGTTGGGGAAAGGGGTTCAACCCCCCACCGCTCCGCGCAAAGTTGAAAAGGCTCGTTTAGAAGCTGGGGCAATTGGATGGGCGAATGACGGACAGAATGAACAGTACGTGACGATGCGGACGCAGTAGCCTACCACACGTAGATCTGCGTGCGACAGTCCTCTGAGGTCATGTGGTTTGTCCAGACTCCAGACCCGATGAACACTGCAGGTTTCATCACAAATTTGTTACGTTACGTTATCTCTCGGGGCTATTGGTAAAAAGCGTAAAGCGTAAAACGTAATACCTGCAACGGGTAAAAAGCGTACAAATTTGACGTGAATTTACGCTTTTTACCTGTTGTGTTTTACGTTTGACGCTTTTTAGCAGATGACACGAACGGCGCAGACGACGACAGAGAAGACGACGCTTCTGAGCAAAAGTTAAAAAGACGAACACGACGATATACTACGGGCCTAATTTGAACGTTACGTGCTACATAATGTGGTCACACAATAAAGGTGCGGTGGGCGGAAAAACTTCGCGTTTACGCGCCATAAATTTCTGCTTGTAACAGTGAAAGAATGGTTAAAATCGGTGCTGAATTACCGAAGTTATCCCAAAAATAAAACTGGGTATCCGTTTTTTGGACCACCCTGTACGTCGACGTCATGACATTTCCGCGCTCTAATTTTCTTTGCACAAGTGAAGAACTAAACAGGCGTTTGTGTGAGAGCTAATTTTTTACTACGCAGTATGTAGTCCTACGGCAAGCAGGGAAGCAGGGTATAAAATGCTTTTTACGTAAAATTAAGTGAAATAGTAGAATAAACCATCACTTTTTTTCTCTGGTGAGTTCTTTGATAGACAGAGAACAGCCTTGAAAATTGAAAAATTCATCATACGCCCTCGTATACTCAAATCGTTAGCTATGAGCCTATAAAATATGTGCTTTTTAATATGTTTTTTTTTTTACATTTTACGTTTTACGCTTTTTACCCATACCCATCTCTCGGCTGTTCGATTTACCTTACTTACTGACAACTTTGTCTGTTTGTTTACGTGGGAAATTTGAGTTTTGTTTATGTTCCTAGTTATTCTAATAATGTAATAATGTTAGAAATAATAGACTTCCATAGACCGACAGAAGGTCGCAAAAATTTGTACATAACTAACATTCTAAGTGAAATTGCCGAAGACGAGCTCACGGTAAATTTACTATGCAACACAACATTGATGATCGCAAAAGTCTAGCCTTGAATGACTGCCGAGCGTGTCCATTATGGGGCATAATGGCTATGTCTGTTGGTGTGCTGTTTTTTGCAGACTTATTTGGAGAGAAGCTTTTCGTCATTTGGATTGCTTTATGAAGTACAGATATGCCTTGGAGGTAACACACATGCATCCAGTAATTAGGCCTATACTTGTGGCACAGCGCAACAAAGTGGGGCAAATGGTGTCCCATCAAAAGCAGGAACAACAAAACCAAGAAACAGTGATATAGGCTTAGGTTTAGGAAATAAGGTTAAGGATAGGGTTAGTGTTTAGGATTAAGGATTAAGGTTGAGGATAGAGCTAGAGATTGCTGTATGGTTAGGGATTATAGATTAGTGATAGGGGTAGGGTTAGAAATAAGGTTAAGGTTAGGTTTAGGGTTCATGTAGTGGGATAGTTTTGACGTTTTCAGTTTTGACAGTGAACTGGGACAAGCAGATACAATTTCTTTCATATGTTTATTTTTGTAGTAACTGTTATAATACGAGTAGCAATTTTTAGCATATAAGCATGTAACATGTGCTGTATGCTGCACTGTTGTGTTAGATTGAGTTATCCTGACAGTAAATTTTCCAGTTTCCAGTTAGCTTTCCAATGCTGGTTATTCAAGAATAAGATGATGACTTTGCAGCAGGCAGACAAGATTGATTGATTGAAGGACTTGTGACATTATTATATTAACTTTTCATGATGCAGTAGTTTTAAGTTGGATTTACTGAATGTGACACGTTGAATGATGCCGGGCTGTGCAGCAGATGCACAGAGTCTGTATGCATTTGTCAAGTTTTATTCATCACTCGCTGCTGCACGAGCTCTGCACATGACTAGCGGACGACTTTACCTTCATGGTCAACATCTCAAGGTTACTGCAGCTGTTGTACACAATACTGAGTTTATCATATACTAGGGATGTTAAATTCGTTTTTTTCCAAATTCAAATTTTGACTGCTAAAATTCGGATTAAATTTGAACTTCGTTTATATATTTGTGGAGAAGCATAGCAATTTGCATTTGATGTCTGCACTGTGGGGCGAGATGAGGGTCACAGCACGCACACCACACACCGCGAAGCAGTCTATCAACAGTGCAATCATCCAGGACGTCAAGTCATGTCGTGCTCTATTGCCGTCGATTGATGTCTGCTCTGTGTCTGGGCAACCAAGATTCGTCACTTTGATAGCTTGCATCAGTATACAACACGCGCCAGGGGTGCAGCACGGAGAGTAATTGAACGCTGCGGCGGTATGCAGTAAGGAGAGGGAAGGGGAGGGGTAAGCAAACACGCGGCAGGCGTTCCTTGAATTGACGGCCGGCGGAGAACAAAGAAATTGTCACACAGTGCACCATCGAAGTCGAAGTAACAGCGCTCCTCTTTCAAGGCAAAACCGTCTGTGTCTAATTAGTAACACTTGGATTTGAATATTGAAAGGTTGAAAAATGAATACGAATTTTAACTTGAAATTCGAAGTTCGCAAATCCGAACTTCATTTAACAACCCTATCATATACACATGTTGGCATTGCAGTGGGGGTAAGACAAGTGAGTACAGCTGCTCCCCAGCTATCTTAAGACCCAATCCTGACACTTGCATAGATATGATGACTTCTGAACACAGTTAAATGGAACGGGGCAGACCGAAAATTATCACGCTGTATATGTCATGCAGTGTCATTCCAGTCATCTGATGGTAAGAAGATATTGCTCAGAATTTTCTCCTCATCACTGATGAAGTGGATAGTATCACTGTTCAGCAGTGGCGTTTATTTGTTGCCTTTTTATTTTTACATTTTTTGCTGATGCTGGACATTTTCTCAGATTTTATTTAGTGATACACGGGTGATATGTTAGTGAAAATTTTAAGCAGAAGAAGCGGCATATATTTAATATTCGGTTCCAAGGAAGGGAATGGCTGTTGCTTAAGTTTGAGCAAATCAGTGAATAATGGTTGTATTCTGATGGATTCATATGGTTTATTGTTTAATTTTGTAGTTTTTCTCTTGTGAGTGATTCATTGCTACTATACCACATAGTGCAGTAGTGATGATTGGCAGTCAGTGTCAGTGTTGATGCAGGCCAGCTGCAGTATGATAACTTAGAATCTTGACAAGTGACATATTCTGCGATTTGATCACCAAAAATTTTATCACATAAGTTAGAAACACTAAATATTTACTCCATCGTTCATTACCTCTTGTTTGTGTGACAGTTGTCTGTACAAAATGTAATAGGGAAGAAAGTTTTTTTATCAGTTGCTTGTGTAGCAGTCACATGCCGAACGTGTTTTTATTGACAGATGGTCTGTGTAGGTAAGGTATGCAAATCGGAAGAAAGAAGCACCTGCGTCTTGTCTGTATGTCAGTAAATGTTACGAACTGGCAAACTACTATCTTGGCTTCAATGCATGGAGCCTGTCAGTTGCTTCGGTAATAGTTGCAAATGTGGTGTATTAGTTCAGTTATTGCAGTATCCTACTAGCATAGAGTCTGATATGCTGATAAATGCTAAAAGTCAGCTAGTTTGCTGTCAAGATATATCGAGTATATGATGTTTGTTTTTCATCTGCACTTTGTGTATGACATCGACCTTAGATTTGTCTTCATTATTTTGCTGCATCATGATAAATTTCATGTTTGGAACATGAAAAACGGGACAATTGCTGAAGAAAGCTGCAATGAAAAAATTTAATAAATTAGGAATGCAGAAATAAATAGCTTTTTGTGGAGAATTTCTAACTTTGGTTTGCGGGGTTTTCAGTGGCTATCCGTATGCGTTGCACAAAATTGTGCCACAGCCAATAGTCTGGCAGTGTCATCTCTGCACTTTCTGCAGCATGACTAATGTCACCAAACACATTCTGAATGAAGTTTTTCACTTAATAGTAGAGCTGTCACAGTTGACGCGTTAATTAACGCGTTAATGCGTTAATAAATTAACATGCGTTAAAAAAATTAATGCGCGTTAAAAAAATTAACACACATGCGTAAATTTATTTCGTGCATTAAAAGACTTGCAGCAAAAGACTGAGTTGAGGCACAGCGAGGTATCTTGAGTCTCTGTTTGGGAGTAGGTCATCTGACGGGTCATAATGGAACACAGAACAGAACCAAATCTAGATCATTCGTCGACGGCACCGCCACATGTTTGTTCAGAATTTTGTACAACAGTCGGCTAATCCGCCTGCGTTCTGCGAGGGATTCGAGATGGAGTTGGTGTAACAGAGCAGCAACACTTGTAGCCCGATTATACTTTTTTGAGTTTTCGAGCTGCAGCGAATCTAATCTGGAACAGTCTTCCTGAAGACGTGCGCTCTTCCACCATCGTGGACAATTCACAGCCGGGCTGAAAATGCATAAGATTTGAGTTTACAAACATACGCACGAAACTGACAAAAGACAGACAAAATGATGGACTCTATGATGGACAATAGATGATATACAAAATAAAAATACTGTAATAGTTAAATAGTAAATAGTCTCAATACGTTTAAAAAATAAAAATTATATGTGTTTTTAAAACTTTTTTTCATTTTTCTAACTTTCTATATTCTACAGGCGGGTCCCATAAACGTCTCGGGCCCGGGGTAATTTATCTCCTACTCTCCATCTCGACAGGATTGGTTGCGTTAATTTACGCGGTAATTAATGCATTAAAAAATTAACGCACTGCGTTAATGCGTTAAAAAAATTAATGCCTTGACAGCTCTACTTAATAGTTATGTTAATAGCAAGTTTAGTTGCTGTTGCTGACGACTGGAAGCTGACAGGGCTAGTTTTAAAGTTTTTTTTTATATTTTAGTAAACTGTATAAGTCGGAAGACTTGGTTCTTAAAATTATGAAATTAATTATATTGTGCATCCCTTTCTGAAAATTCTTCACAGTTAATTTTTTTCTGGGTTTATGAGTAAAATACAAGTTTTTGAAAAAGTGAGATGGTCCCCAGGGTGTCAAATTGTGGGGCTAGCAAGCACCCCTTTGACTCAAATCATGCTGAATGTGTGTGTATGTGTGATTGTAGTTGAGTGAAGTATCGAGCTCAGACAATTTAGCGGCTGCTGATCTGACTTCAGTGTCCTATGTTTGCCGTGTTCATCTTGATGTTCACTATTGCTTCATACACGTCGAAGGCTGTGGCTTTGCATCGCAGGACTACAACAACCATGGTGTGTGCATTTGTACGTGAGGCATAGACCTCTTGTGAGTTTATGTGGCATCAGTGTTTTTGCATCTCCTGGAAAATCCTGAATTTTATTCCTTGATTTTCCAGGTTCTAGAACGTCCTGGGAAATATGCTGCATTCTGGAAAGTCTTGGAAATTAAAGCTTATGGTCCTGCAAAGTCTTGGAAAATGAAAATCCTGATAGTTGATGAACTGACTGGGGGTTCAAAATAAACAATGTGTAGCTTACTAGTCGGGAGCTGACAGGGGTTACCATGCACCCCCTCTGGGATTAAACCCCATGCATATTTTATTGTACTCTTGAGACTGAACTTTAGAAAAAATTGTGTTAGCAGAAAAAAATTTGGGATACAAGGTGCTTACCAGCCGTTTGTTGCTATGACAACCGAAACCCCTTAGCAACAAGCTTAGTGTGCCTACAACAAAGATAATAAATATCTAAATGTGTCAAATATTATGGCTATAATAAACTGTTCATAAGTCACTAATTATAAGGAATCCAACGGTATATTTATCATCTAGCAACGGTTGCTATGGAGTGAGATTCTCCATAGCAACGGCCTATTCCGCAGAGATATAAGAGATATAAGCAGAGATATAAGCATGAGACCTCAACCAAACCTTAGTTACCATATGAAGTAAGATCAGTGGTTATAGTTTTGCCTAGCAATCGTTACTATGGACACCATGGTAACCTAGTAACAAAGTTTTCATGCTATTATGTCATTTGTTGCTAACTTGAATGAGCCTAAAACGTTACAAAATGCTCAGCACAGTACAAAACATCTTGCAAATGATGTACCAAAAAATGTAATATCACAATTACCTAATTTTATTTTCATTTTTACTTCGATCTAATGTCGTTATTGGGCTATCGAATGAGGCCAATCTAATTTCATCACCACCGACCCTTGTTGCCATGGTGACAAATTTTGAGACAAAATAGGCTATAACTGGGCATGTGTACGAGATATATTTGAGATACTTGCATCCAACAGGGAGTTTTAAGCATCGGACAGTCAGTCTCTTTGGCTGGACAGTCGTTCTTAAACACCGGATTGTCGATTTCTGGGGCCAGATGGTCATTCGCTGTGGCCAGACATTTATCTATCATTGGAGTTAAGAGTGGTCTTTGGGGCTGGACAGTCAGTCTTCAGCGCTGGAGAGTCGGTCTCTGGAGCCGGATGGTCAGTCTCTTGGGCTGGACAGTCGGTCTCAAACACTGGATTGTCAGTTTCTGGGGCCAGATGATCAGTTGCTGAGCACCCCCTAGACCCCGTCTGGCTATGGCCCTGCTTTCTAGCACTAAAAATTAACTGCCCAGACTCAATGACCAACTGCTCAGTTTTTGAGACCGAATGTCCGCCCCCAGAGACTGACCATTTGGCCCCAGAGACCGACTACCCGGCTCTAAAGACCGACTGCTTGGCCCCAGAGACCGAATGTCCAGTACAGAGACTGACTTGTCCAGCTTTAGAGGCCGACTATCCGGCTTTTGAGACTGACTGTAAGGCCTTAGAGACTGACTATCTGACCCCAGAGACCGATTATCGGTCCGCACAAGCTGATTTTTTAGTGCTAAAAAACGACTGCCCAGTCTTAACGACCGACTGTCCGGTTTTTGAGACAGAATAGACTGACCATCTGGCCATAGAGACCGACCATTCGGCCCCAGAGACCGACTGGCTGGCCCCAGAGACTAACCATCTGGCCCCAGAGACCGACCATCCGGCTTCAGAGACCGACTGTCCAGCCCCAGAGACTGACCGACTTGCCACAAAGATCGACCATCTAGCACAGAGACACTGACAGACTAGCCTCAAAGACTAACCGACGTTTACTGAGACCGACTGTTTGGCGGAGATTTTGGCCCCAAAGACTGACTGTAAAATCTCAGAGACTGACCGTGTGGCCCCAGGAATGGATCATCAGCCCCAGAGACCGCCCATCTGGCTCCAGAGACCGACTCTTCAGTGCTGAAGACCGACTGTTCAGCCATAAGAACCAACTGTCCGACCACAGTGGCTGACCATCTGGCCCCCAAAACAGACAATCCGGTGTTCAAGACCGACTTTCCAGCCCAAGAGACTGACTTACTGTCCAACCAAAAGACTGACTGTCTGACCCTTACAACTCCCTGTTAGATGTAAGTATCTCGAATGTATGTCGTACACATGCCGAGTTATAGCCTCCGTTGTCTCAAACTTCGTCACCATGGCAACAAAGGTCGGTGATAATAGAATTAGATTGGCCTTATTCGATAGCCCGATAAGGACATTAGATCAACATAAAAATGTAAATAAAATTAAGTTATTTTGATATTATGATTTTGGACATCATGGCATCTGTGTTTTTAGTTGTTTCGGTATGTCTCTGTGGATAGAACTAAGTTGCTTGGTAAATAATTAAGTACATGAATTTACTTAGTGCACAGCATCAGCAGAATACCATTGAATCTGATGCGCAAAATGGTCACAGTCCCATTCAGTCATGGTCGAATACGTGGATGCTCTGTGGTCAATGAAGCCTATCAGTCTGTCTGTGTTCCTGTGTCTCTGTAGAGCTTTGTATCTATCTGTTCCTTTGTGTCTGTACGTGTCTTTATGTAGACATATGAGGTTGTTCGGTGGCTGTGTGTCAGTCATTGAAGCATGCCTATTGCTTATAATGTTTGTCCGTGTCTCTAGGTGTTCTTGTGTATGTGCCTCTTTGTAGACGTGTGTGGTCATGGTGTAGCTGTATGTCAGTCAGTGAAGCATGCCCTATTGTTAACGTTAAAAGGTGGTGATATATCTCTTAATGGGAAGCCCATCTCAGAGCTACGGAGCGTCATCTGCCATATGGGATCACACAATGTTACCTGCCACCTGACACGGGCTAACACGCCCCGCCTTATCCCCAGCCAGATAAGCTGGTACTCGATTTACCTACCCCTGAAGGATGGAAGGCTGAGTTGACCTAGGCAGCTGGTTACATACCGAGATGGTTTACCTGCCCGCTGGCAGTCACCCATCAAAGTACTAACTGGGCCCGGCGTAGAGTAACTTCATTGATCCGATGAAATGCGTTACCGCTACACCAAGCCACCAACCCTGTGTGTCTGTCTGTCTGGGTATGTATGTGTTTATCTGTTCCTCTGTATGTCTCTGTGAGTCTGTGTATGTGTTTCTCTGTAGACGTGTGTGGACGTGGCGTGGCCATATGTCGGTCAATGAAGCGTGCCTATCAGTCGGCCGTACAGAACGCATTCAGCCATTTACTGCTCGTTGTCCTCGACAACGGCAAAGTGTTTGTTGATGTCAACATGACCATCACCGATGCTGAGGCCAACATGCCAACAGATGCCGCTGCCGTGTATCATTCAGACATTCTGCCGGTGGGCACCTATACGTTTTTTGTCATTTTTACGTGCTCAGTTGCAGTGCTTATAGTAGGATTGAAGAGCTGCTAAGGGAAAAAGGAAAAATGAGCGATGGAGAAGGAATGAGAGCGGTTCTGTTAGTACCGACACCTCTTCAGTCTTACTATGAGCACTGCAACTATGTAGCCTAAGTGATCTACATCTAAGGGAAGAATAGCTACAAGGCCTGGGGGAGCATTGTGAGCTCCCCAGCAGAGTCTAGGGCCGAGCTCCAGTGGAAGTCGAATTTGGTATTTTAGGGGGTGCTGAGAATACAAGTACTGGAAAATGCAAGTACGGAAAATGTCGGTAAAAAATGGGACATTTTGCACCGATGAAAATGCAAGTGCAGATAATAATTCAAGTACGAATTTGCAGGGGTGGAAAATTCAAGTACATGCTTATAAATATTTTTGTAAAAATTATACCGGGTATATGCCCTACAACATTAAAACTATTATTGCTTGTCGAATGAAATGCTCACACAAGTGGCTGAGGTTGTTGTACGGCTGCTAGCAATGACTATTGTGTGTTCCCTGTCATCAACATCGTCCGATTCATAGGCATCAGTGGTATTCCAAGAAGTATACAAACTTAGGTGAGAAATGAGTCATCGAAAAATGGCACGAAAACTCTCAATACCACAGCTTGTGCGGTGTTATTTTTGTTTATCATACCTATGTCATAGATTAGCAGTGATATTTTTCTAATCTGCATCAAGATCACTCTTCCTTTTTTCGTATCTACGTTTTCCGGCAGATTTGTACTTGCAAAGATTCGTCTTCTCCTGGGAGAACAACTTGTAACCGGTACCTGCATGTTCAGTTTGACATCTGGCGGCAACAGTTTCAGTTATTTCCTGAGAATTATTGACCACTTCTGTCCTTATACCATATGCATTATGTCATGCATGACCTTATTGATTATTCATACCAGACTGATTTCGGCATGCAATTAACGCTTTCAAGACCTTTAAATCCAGCTGTGGCAACTATACAAACTGATGATGGGGGGAACTCAGTGTCCTCTTATTTCTTTTTACTTTGACCACTGGATAGTTGTTCCATGTACCTTGTCTGTTACGTGTTCAAGGCATTCCGTCCCATGTTCTACAGTTAATGCCATCGAATTGGTGAAGTGTTTAGTTTTTTGCGTCTGATCAGTGTTTGAATTGTGAAAAATTAGCTGGGGGGTTGAACTTTTTGACGGTTGGAACCCAACCAAAATTGTGATAAATCCTATGTATGTAGTAAAAGCTGACACCCTGCAGAACATGATTTAACAGTGTGTTAGCGGGTTGAGAAAACAGTTGGGGGATTCAACCCGACAATTCAAACACTGTGTGATACGTGACTGAATTTGACAGTACTGGGCTGTGACTGATTAGTTTTGTGCAAAATTGACTAGTTTTGACCACAGATGTAAAAAACGTTTTTTACGTTTTTTTTATTTTTGTCACGTTTTTTTATGTTTTTAAACATTTTAAAAATATTTTTTCCAACGTTTTATATCTTTTAAAAAACGTGCATGGAAAATCTTTGAAAAGCATTTTTGGAACCAAAGCAACAAATTAATACAAGGCCATAGTGATGGTAGTTTAATTACTTAGTCCAAATATACTAAATAAAAGTCTTTTATCTGTTCTGTTTGGTTAGTCTAGTGCTATGGTCTTATGACAAAACGGTTAAATTGAAACTAAATAACGTTCTCTTTATATAGACTATAGTTCCAGGTATGCTACACCTACAGCATTAGGCATTAGGCAAGAGGTTAAACAAATTATGGCCAACGTTTTTTATTCAACGTTTTTTACTTTTTTTAACGTTTTTTTAATTTTTTATGGAATGTTTCTTTACGTCTGTGGTTCTGACAGTCTTGATTGGGCCCAGGAAGTGTTGTGTCACTACATGCTGGTGCAGTGCGAGCATTGTGCACTGTCCCATGAAGGCCCATTTTCTTCTTCTTGATGGTGAACTTCTGTCAAGAGTGTTGCCGTATTGATGACCTGCTGCCAAGTGTCCTTGTCTTTAGCTTTTCTCCGGGCAGTGTGAACTCTGAAGTTTTGGGGCTGGATGTCCTCTTAAGCTTTTTTCAGAGCCCGGTGGTTCCTGGACGTCCGGCCGGTCTCCTCCAAGTGGCTGCGGGTCAGAGTGCAGCGGCTGTGATGCAGTGGTGATTCTCCTCTGGGGCCGTATGAGCTAGGTGATGGCCTTTTATAAAAGAAGCCGGATTTTGAATCCTGCTCACCTATTGTCTTGATGCATGAATACTGTGTGTAGGTTAATTCACTGGACGCTGACCCTGATGCTGCTGCTGCTGCTGATGATGATGATGATGACGAGTGCAGTTATCTCGACGATGCGGTGGCCGCTCTAGCAGACATTGAGCAGCAGCAGAATGCATTGAACTCGGATGCAATCGGATCATGATACTTAGCATGGGCGGCGATAGGAATCTAAAGCTGCGGAGGGGGTAGGGAGGTAGCATGGGGACAAGGGCTAGGGCGCAAGGAGGCAATTTAGAAATCAACGTGTGTGCCAGATGTCGACCTTTCGTGCATGTACAGTGTATATCCTTACCAGAGGGCACTTTAGCACAACCAAAAAAAGTAGCTGGGGAACAAAGTTGCAGTTTATTGACAAGCATTGCAGATTTCCAACAGAGGTTGGGCTTGGTGGCGTGGGGTAGCGGTAACGCATTGTGTCCGATCAACGAAGTTAATCTACGCCGGACTGGGTTAGTACTCGGATGGGTGACTGCCTGCGGGCAAGTAAACCATCTCGGTGTGTAACCAGCCGCCTAGGTCAACCCAGGCTTTCATTTCTTTGGGGTAGGTAAATCCAGTACTGGCCTATCTGGCTGGGGATAAGGCGGGGCATGTTAGCCCGTGTCAGGTGGCAGGTAACACTGTGTGATTCCATACGGCAGGTGACGCTCCTCAGCTCTGAGATGGGTTTTCTATGAATAGCTATATACCACCGTTAGCCTTTAACAATTCTTCTGGGGGAAACTAGGGGCGGAGAGCAAGGTATGATGGTGGGGCAGGAAGTTGAAGTTTTTGAATAAGCATTGCAAATTTTTGACAGAGGACATTATGGGTGCTCAAAAGTCAATTTTGCCCCTATAATTCCACAAATTGGCTTTTTTGCCCCAAAGCCTGTTTCATTATCGAACGAAAGTTTTCTGATGAAGCCGATTTAGGATCAAAGAAAGCTAGATGATTTTTTCCCAGCACATAATTATTTTACAGGTAGTGGACATATTCTGTATTTTGCCATGCCTCGGTCTCTAGCTACCTGTCTGCCTCTCTCCGTTTGTTTGTCATACGCAAGCTAGTGTCGCAAAATGTTAACGTCGGATGTACACCGTGGTTCATAAAAACGTGGCACTACTTTCGTCCATATCTTCGCCAGTTATTGACCGATTTTCAAAATTTTTTCCACCAGCACACTTTGCAGACAATTTGCAATAATGCGATTATTGTACATCCCACCACACCGTAAGTGCATCTCTACACTACCTGGTGAAATATAAACGTAAGAAAAACTAACGATAATAACAAACATTTAGGTAAATGAAAAACACTTCTGACCAACATTGCGGTAAATGATCTGTATGACACTAGACTGTGTTATACCCACACCGTTTAATGTCATACAGACCATTCACTCCGATGTTGGTCTAAAGTGTTTTTTTTCATTTTTCAAAAAATTTTGTTATTATCGTTATACATTCATATTCCAGTTATATTTCACAAGGTAGTGTAGAGACGCATTTACGATGTGGTGGGATGTATAATAATCACATTATTGCAAATTGTCTGCAGAGTGTGCCAGTGAAAGATTTTTGAAAATTGGTCAATAATTGGCAAAGATATGTACAAAAGTAAAGTGCTACGTTTATTTTTGGACCACCCTGCAGGTAGGACTCTAGCTGCTACCAGGACATGTAAAGTTTGAGTCTATCCAGAAATTTAAAGGGCCTCGATCTAGGGCGTTAATGAGAGAGGAGTCTGGAAAAGTGGCGAATAATACGCCTACAGCGTTAACATATAATCTGGGCGAAGCTCGCGTGATGCGTGACATCATCGGTTCTGCAGCTTGGGGAATTAGTGTAGGCCTACAGTGCATGGGCAGTAAAATAACGTATTTCGAATGGGATACCCAAATATGATGCTTCCGTAGAGAGGATGTCTTGAATGCAGGGGTCGAAGCTTAGACTACTAGAATCTGTGTTTGGTGCTAAAAATTGTATACGCCTGTCACCAAAAACTAGTCTTTGTGGCACCCCGCAGTGAATATTTCGTGATCCTACTTGTACTGCTTTGATAGGACAGCAGGACACGGACGGACGACTCTACGATAGAGACGTAGGCCTACCTATAAGATCTATGCGCTTAGCGTATGATGCGTATTTATGATGTCGCACGTAAAAAATAATATAATATACTGTTTTGATTTTAAAGACATGTCAACACTTTCAGTAAATTCATAAAACCAATAGGTAAACGCCGAAGAAACAATCGCTATTGTGTAAACGGGTATATGAAGCGAAAATGATAAAATAACAAAGGCCTACGTTGTTCATAATCATGTTCAAAAGAAAAAAAACGAAAGTACGAACACGTTCATTGTTGACTGTTGATAGTATGATGATGTCTACAGCGTCTGAAAAAAGTTCACCCTTTTTATTTTTGCTATATCTTTCTCAGATGTCCAATTATGCTAATTTTTGGCAGTAACATCACACCCCCGGAAATTTGCGCCAAACACAAATGGACAGCTCACCACATCTCGTTTCGCATGACGTTCGTACTGTACCTTGTAAAATTTAGCAACAATTTGTATGGCATATACACTACAGTAGGCATATAACATCTAACATGAAGTCTCCACGTAAAAGTCAAATTGTCACATCCGTTAACTGTCCGGTAACGTTCATATTATCAGAGCAAGTGTTCGTTTACAAGTTATCACACAGGTGCGTAGCCATACACACCAGATGGTCGATTGCCTCGTTGATGACACGCTGATGCAAACCAGGCGAGATCATGCAGCGATCAGGCTCCGCTAAGTTCGCATTGCGATAGAAAAATTCGAAGGTTTTGCAGCAGCAAAAGTTAATTTGTAAATGATCTGCCAATGGTTGAAATGCTAAAACTTTAGATCAGCTTTTACAAAAGTTGCGAGATTCCACTTCAGTGACGATGAACGGGGAGCGGTCGACGTCGCAGTGTGCATTCTTGTGCGTCGCTAGTTTTACAACGTAGAGTACGTATATCCTACATACAAAACGAGATGTGAATAATTTTTGTGCATGTGTTTGTTTCAAATTTCCTGACTATGTTTTGAACAAAAACTAGCAAAATCGGATGAAATCTGACAAAGATGTCGAGAAAATAAAAATGGTGAACTTTTTTGAGACACAGTGTATAATAAGCCGAATAACGTATCGTCGGATTCAGTGTGATAGTTGTCCGGAGTCGGAGTTTAAACCCTTTTTTGGCCAACCGCCTCAGTTATCCCATGCGGGTCAACAACTCCCAGATCGCCGCTAGCGGTCAGTAATCAGTAGCAGCAAGCTAGTATTTAGATCCTTAGCAAAAGCTGTGTAAGAGTGAGGAAAATAAATTTAGGCCACATCGCACTTTTTGGATACTTGGTGCCTAATTCGTCAAACGTAATTATTATCACCAACACCCGCATGATTGCGAAGAAATATGATGACTGAGTGTGGATTTGACCGCTAGCTCCAAGTCCCCCAGATCCGAGTACAAATATCACACTTATTTCACATATAATTAAACTCGAAAATCGAAATACTGCACAGCGTAATGGCCGTCTTTAGTCCTGATTTTGCGCGGGTCGAAGTCCGCTCAATAAGTTTTTGTTACTAAAGAATCGAGATGTCTCTCGGCCAAACGAACTACAGAAATTACGAGCTGTTTACCAAATTATGTCATCATTACATGCGGGAAGAGAAGTATACGTTTGCAACGCCGTTTTCTGATTGTCGGTATCTGGTTTATCTTGTTCCATTCGGGAGATATTCGCGATCAAAGTCAAAGTTGTCCGAAGTCGTGCCGAATTTTGGACGTTCTTTGCTTCCCAAATTTTATCGTGGAAAACTCCCAAGTAATTTTAACTAGGCCTACACCCACTTTCGATCATTTGGCAAGGTTTCGCGGCACGAGGATCGGCCGAGGGACTTAGCGTTGACAAAAGCAAAACGGACTAGCGGTGAATTAGGCCTACAATGATGTTCCGCGCTGACGTTTAGGCCTATTCACGACGGCGACCACAATAACTGACATTAGAAAGTTTGCACAGCATGCATACGGTGACCGTGCTTTGTACGGTCCGACGACGCGCAGTTGAATTACAGGATTACATCATTCACCACATAGGCACACAATACCCTGAAGCTTTTTTCCAGAAGACGGCGAATCTTTGCTGCTCATCCACCCACATCTCCCAGTCACCGATATGAATCGGCAGCTGCACACGCCACAGTCGATATTTGCAACATACACATAGCATGTGGTACAGAGGCGGGAGCAAATGTTTTCTTAGACGAAATGCTAATTTGGCCCTAAGAATTTCATCAAAGACAGTATATAAGTATATATATTCTTATATTAGCTATAGTCTTTGCTTAAATCGTGTAATGTAAAACACGTAAGCAATAACTCTGATTTGTCCAGTTTCTATACAAGAAGAAAATTCATATCATAGAGAGCTTGGTCCGTTGCGTAGCAGCTCGTCCCACTTTTCGGTGCTTTGAGCTGGCGAAGATTCGACCAAATAGTTAAACCCAACTAAGGTAGCATATAGCCTAACTCGGCCGCATAGCAGCTCCATTAACACATTTAACCAACACTGTTGACAAAGAACTTAATTGTCGTTTTGGTGCCGACCGTTAAGCTATAACCTTAAAGGTCCGGCCATTTGCTACGGTTGTTATCAGTCTGTCGTCCGTCTTTAACGAACGTATTGTGGCTAACGTGTATAGTGCAGGGAAAACATTTTACACGAGTAATTAGCCATGGGTGTTAGACTCGGGCACGCAAAATTTCAGCCATCTACTCCAAGGGAACATTTTCAAATTGGGAGTTGAATGAAGGGGGGTAGGGAAAATGTGCGTTTTCAACGGAAAACTGGCCATATCTCGAAAAAGGTGAAAGATACGGTCTAGGTTACTATTAATGACTAACAGAAAGTGGCATACGCCCTGTCAGATTAGATGGAAATCACTGACCTTGAATGACCTTGACGACCATTACTCGCTATTGCGGCTAAACGGTGCGAGATAGGGCCTAAGTTGCTATTGATCACTAATAGAAAGTCGCATATTGGCTTTCAAATTAACTGCAAATCATTGACCTTGGATAACCTTAATTTAAGGTCAGTGACAACCAGTACAGTCGGCCCAACCCTAGCGATAGTTGCTTCTTGTTTCCTTAGCGGTGATCGCCATTACTGTACTCGTTTTGTTACGCGCGACAGCAAATATGCTAAGCGTGTCTTACCTATCGTACAGACACGTCCGCCTTATCGAAACGGTGCAAGCGAGGGCTGAGTCCCCAGCGAAGTCCAGAGGCAAATTCCGTGCTCAGGCAATTGCCAATCATGTGCAGAATTTCCGCTTAAATATTTCGTGTTTTTTAAAATTTTATGTTCACATGCTGCGTCTGGTTTGAGATTTTACATGCTTCAACCACATATCTGTTTCTTCCTGACTCACCATACGCTACTTCCATGACCATCCCCAGGCCCGTCGAGACTTACAACGGGGCCCGGGGAAACATTCTCGCAGGGCCCTTTTAAGGAAAAATTTTTGAATTTCGTTTTTAAAGTGGCGCGTTCTAGTGTACTTCATATTCTTGAGCGACGGCGGGGCCCCCAAAACGTCGCGGGGCCCGGGGTAACTTACCCCTCCTCTATAGTCTTTTGTCGACTGGCCTGATCATCTCACTTCACCAGTGTCATCACCACTCGTCATCCATCATTTTATCATTTTTTCATTCCAATCTCAACACTTTTTTATCTTCAAATCTTATCTCCAGGCTTGCCGTGAATATGGATATCCATGGATATATCCATATCCATGGATATATCCATGTTTGGATATGAGATTAAGGCCGTCTGTGGATATATCCATGGATATTACGCTGACGCACCTGCTAATTAAACTGAATACTTTATGCTTTGTGTTTCTATAATATTTCCTTGTCTGTCGTTTTTACTGTGCATTTTCCCCTTTATTTACGCTACTGAGTCAAATGAATAATCAGTGACATCAGCACGCTATTGTTTAATCAGCCCAAATTAATTTATCAGTACTATAACAGCAGCAACGGATCTTAATTTTTGGTGCTTTAATACTGTTCGTTAAGCAACAAAAGGTTTATACAGGGTGCGGCAAAAAATAGCTTCCTAAATTTTTTGCCGTTTTCTCAGCAACCGCTTGGAATTTTAACATGGAATTTTATAAATTCATTTACAGAAACGTTCTACATCTAACTGTTAAGTGAAATACGTCATACGATAAATAAGTCATACGATAGACACCTTGTAGCAAAGAGCCAGAACTTTAAGCTCACGGCCTAACAGTCTGCCCAAAATAGCGACTCGCGTACGCCTACGTTAACTTGCCGGACTCGATTACTGGATTACTGATCTGAGAATGTGATCATATGCTACCTCCTGGCAGCAAGTACGCCTCCTGCAGTTCTTCAAGTCGCTGAAGATTGGGTCTGATGATTCGTATCGGCGTGCCGTCCGTGTCGTAGTGCTGTATCTCGTCCCATAACGTCACCAGCAGCTGGTCACCGGCCACGCTCAACGTGAATGTAATGTACATTCCCAGAACGATCGGCCAAGAGTGCTCACTGAAACCCGTTTCCGGATTGACGCGGTGCACCGCGAGGCCCGGTCCAAAGAACTCGACGCCAAACATAAACACTCTGCGCTGTCCACGGTGCAGAGTGGCGACCATGTCATCTTCCATGGGATGGTCGTTAATTAGATTCGGAGTGACCGCGCTGATTCGATCGAAGAACACCGACCGGCCTTGGATGCGGCACCGACTGTCGTGTCTGTACTCGGCGCTGTAACACTGTCACAATCGCATCACAAGTGAGCAACAAGTGAGTAAAATACTGAAGTCCTTTATAGTAAGTGCCCAGTGTCAAGTCAGTGGTGGATTCTGAGGCAGTGTGCGAGCAGCCATAGGGACATTACTACAGGCATGCTTGAAGCTGTACGCTTTTAGCCGAACATACTTAAGTAGCGGTTGAGTTATTGGTATGAATTGTCGTTTGTCCGTCTGTCCGTCTGTCTGTTTGTCTGTCACGGATTTATTGTGGCTAAACGGTAAGTCGTAAGGAATCGGCGATGGTACCAACGGATAGCGCGCTGGCGACTGACAATAGTAACCAATAGTAACCATTTCTCCATCTGCAGCGGTTTGGCCGCAATTTTCAATAGAATCTTTCAAGTTATAAGTAGCCATATCTCGGAAACGGTGAGAGGTAGGGCCAAGGTTACTATTAAGAACGAATAGGAATAGCATGAAAAAGCTTCAGATGAGATGAAAAATCATCGACCTTGGATGACCTTGAAGGTCATTGACAACCAGTACGGTCGGCTATCCTAGCGACAGCTAGGCTTGTTGTTGACTGCGTATGATGACGAATGCTAGAAGGGACTGACTTCCAACCTGAAAGGCAGCGACGCTAATACCACTGACGGCAAACGGTTTCTATTCATCAGTCACTTATAACTCATTATCAGCAAAGCCGGGTTTAAGTCCGATTAGACCATGTTTTGTAAAAATGTGAAGGTCCTCACTGCTGCTGCTAGGCCTAAGACAGCCGAAAGTCTGGGCTGATCGGCGTAGGCCTATAATATACAGCAACCTACCCCAAGCCTTCAGACAACAGAATGTCGTGCTGCCACAAGAGAACTTTAAATATTGCAACACGCCACAAGACGTTATGTGGCGGCCACATAAAGAGTCTCTTCTCTAAAAAGTCACCGTTCGGTGAGGTGGGAACCTAAATAGTCATTTGATAGCCAGTTGCGTCAGGAATATTCGAACCAAACATTACTAAAATTTGCTCGATTTTTTCAGGTTACAATCGATAATGTCAGAAATGCTATTTGACAATTTTTGTTCGTATTAACGCCTATTTCATGGGCTCCTTTTCATTAGGTAGTATAATAAAAACACATCGGGTAAAATAAAGAATTGATCAGTCGTTTGACGGCCAGTATTGTCAAGAATATTCGTACCAAAAATTATTGAAATCCATTAATCCATCTTCAAACTTACGATCGATAATGTCGGGGTCCTTTTTTACGACTCAGTGTGCATGAAAGTGTATATGCTGTCATTGCTATGAAGTGGACCTTTAATATTAGCATTTTTATTGCAAATTTACTGCTACGTAATTTTATTAAGTCATGAAGTTTTATGAGCAAAATATCGTGGCTTACTTTTTACGGACAATTCGCCGTATTCTGCGTGCTGCCAACAGCAGATGCAGTGAGAGATTAACTATTATAGGCCTATTGGCTACATAGACACGAACCGCAAGCTGCGAAGATCTTGGACGATAGAGATAGACATGATTCTCCAGCATTGCCACTGCGCTCACGTCACCCGTGTTCCCAAGCCCGCGAATTTCGATCTCATCCCATAACGGCAGATACCGGCGCCACGGATATATTAGCCTATACAAACATATTAGCCTATACCTTCTAAACAGTTTAAGCGACACATTTAGGCCGACGCACGACTGGATTTAAAGTGATACAAAGATTGTAGATTTTCGGCAATATTAATGTGATTTTCGTTACTTAAGTACTATTTGTCTACTCTACTCTACTTCTATGCGTTGACTTTGTAATGTATAATCACATTACTAGTAAAGTAAGTAAGTAAGTAAAGTGTAAATTTATATAGCGCATACTCAAAAAGATCTTTAATGCGCTCGTCAATATTTCGCAAAAATGTATGTCTTCAGCTGACGTTTGAAAGTATCGAGACTCAGTTCTGGGTCACGAAGAATGTCTGGCAGCGAATTCCAAGTCGACGGGCCCGTCACAGAAAAGCGCCGACGACCGAAACTGTTCAGTCGATAGCGCGGTACGACAAACTTCCGCTGAGTGGCAGAACGCAGATGTTGACGGCCAGTGACTTCTGCTGCGAGTGTACAACTGTCCACCAAGTACGGCGGAGCAGTTCCATGAAGAGAGACATCGATACATGAGCACTGCGAGCTTAAATCGTACTCGATCGGCGACATCAAGCCAGTGGAGCTCGTCGTGCATTAATCGCGACAAACCACTGTCGTACTTCCGAGTGTTAGTGACGACGCGGGCAGTTGAATTCATCACTCTCTGCAACTTGTCTGTCATGACTCTCGGCGACTCAGCCAGCACAGCGTTACAGTAGTCGACACGAGATGCTACAAATGCTTGCACGAGGGTTTTAGCCGACCCGACATCCAACGACTGCCGGACACAACGAATCTGTCTGAGATGAAAGAAGCAGGTAGCACTGATGACTGAGACATGTTTCTCAAGACTCAAATCAGACGACATAATAACTCCTAAAACGCGTACGTGTCCACTGGGCTCAATGGTGTCAGAGCCAAGCTTGATTGCCGGGCCACGACCATCGAGTTTACTCAGACTGTACTGTACTTGGAACCCGACCACAGGAGTTCTGTCTTTTCTGTATTTTGCTTGAGGCGGTGTGCCGACATCCAGTGATTGATATGTGTGACACAGTGTTCAAGTTTACCAACAGCAGTCGGCGTATCATCGCAACGACAACGCTCATTCAACTGCGTATCGTCAGCAAAAGCGTGATAGTTGACGCCGTGCTCATCAGCCTTCTCTTCGAGATCAGCAATGTACATGATGAACAACCGCGGGCCGAGTACCGAACCTTGTGGCACAGAGCACGTGACGTGAACAGTATGCGACGTACCACAGTTATAAACGACTTGAAATATTCTGTCACTGACTGGAACCACTTCAACACAATGCCACGCAAGCCGAACTGACGCTCGAGCTTCAGTAACATGAGGTCGTAGTCCACGGTGTCAAAAGCTGCTGTGAGGTCAAGTAGACAGAGGGCAGATACGTCCCCTTCATCAGCAGCCTGCAGCAACTCGTCGAACACCTTCGTGACAGCCGTTTCAGTGCTATGATTCAGACAGTAGGCTGACCGTCTTGCAGGCATCAACACGTTGCCGTCTAAATAGGCCTGAAGTCTTCTCTGTATAATCCTCTCCAATACTCAAAAAGAAAAGACAGGTTAGACACAGATCTAAAATACTTTGGGTCGCTGACGTCAAGTCCGTTTTTTAGCTGTGGACGAACCACTGCATGCTTGAAGTCGGATGGAAAAATAACAGACGCCAGCGACTTGTTAAAAAGCAGCGCAATGAAGGGCGACAACAGCTGGCCTACGTCCTTCACTAGCCAAGTTGGAACTGGATCCAACTGGCATGTCTTGTTTAGAGCCGAGCCAATCATCTTCTCTACTTCGTCGTGTGTCACAGTAGTCCACTGGGAAAGTGCTGGCGTCATCTTGAGTGGAACATCATACAGTGGCGTCGTCGCAGTGGAAGCTCGAACTGAGTCGTCTTTGTCCTTAAAATACGTGGCGAACTCGTCAGCAGTCTTGCTACTAGTCTCCTCGGTTACTGCTTCGCCCAGTACTCCGTCTAGTGTACACCACAGCTTCTGTGAGTTGTTACCGGCTGGGGCTGGCTCGAGCCCATGTAGGTCTAAGTAAAACTATTTCGGTGGAAAGTTGTATCTTTAAGTATTTATCGTCATGCACATTAAATGATAGGCTAGTAGGCTACGAAAATACTTAGTCACTGAATGAACTACATAAAGCGTCTTGTTCGCCGCGAATATCAGTGCTCAACCACAGACTTCAGCCGATAAAGTGTGTATAAGGACTGCTTGTCCGACGGTTTTCGCCGCTTCGGGAATTTCGGGTGGCCTACTGTACATTTCTGAAACGCAAAAGGTTTACAAGATACAACATGTAAAATGATAGCGTGCTTTGCAGTCTACTTTATTATTTTTTATTAGTTTTGTGTTATATAATCAGACCAGAAACAATTGCGCACCCATTGTATACAGCCGTGCTTTGACTTCATTCACAAACAATGGATGGTTCACAATAGCTGACCACCGGGCGCATACGGAGGCGTGGTGAGACTGCATGGTCCAGACTGTAATCCGATATTTCCTCATGCGCCATACGGACGATGCTGTCGTGCAGTATGAGCCAGAGTATCTCATTCGGCAGGTCTTCGATGCCGGTGTTTGCTGCAATGCAGACGTCATTCACAGTCTGCATTCATTTCGTCTTCGTGTGACAACGAGACCGTTAACATGTGGGGCTCCGAACCCACGAACAAAGGCAGCGGAAGACATGCTCCCGTGCCCACGGCACAACCGCTGCAAAAGTAGGCCTACCATTTTGTTTTGTTCCAATTCTTCGTAAAATAACTTCCACAAGCAACGTAAAACCTTGATTAACTCGGCGATCGTTTTTACCGACAGGCTTTACTTAACAAAGCCAGTAAAGGTTTGTCACTCGTATTGGCATTCGCAATATGGTACCACTGTTTTCTAAAGTTTGTTCAACCAAAATAAAACTTAATGTTATAAATGACAAGGTGTTGTTTTGTGCCACATTTGGTGCCGATCTGTCCAATACTTTCAAATTGACAAGCTGCTAAACAAATTAATTGGCCTCGCTTTTTGGCCTACTTGTAGTAAGACGCAGAAAGTTAACACTGGCCTATTGTTATTTTCTGCGATAAGCCTAAATAGGCCTATATAGTATAAAATAATCTTTCTGGGTTATAATTTTGTGTCAGGCGACTCTGGTCTTTTTTGTAGACATAAACCTCAAAACGCTTAAAAACCTCTAAAACCTATACGAATTAAGAAATCGTGAACCTAAAACCTATAAATATTTTCCAATCACATAGGTTTTCTTCCAGCCGTGGTTAGCTAACAGTTCCTAGAACAGAAATAAACGTAGTAGCCTAGATTATTTCAATCACTATAGGCCTATATTAGGCCTAAAGAGTAATTTTCATCTAATGCAACGTACGTAACATAACGGACGCCACGAATGCAGCTGACGCAACGGACGCTTCTATAATTGCGTTCTGGCCGCATGCGTCAGCTGCGTTTGTTGCGTAAGTCTACTTTTCTTGCATTCATTGCTTTCGTTTGTTGCGTACTTTCTTGCGACTTGCCTCCGTTGCGTTAGACGACAAGTAGGCCTAATTTGAGCAAAGCTCACGTGACGCGCGATAACAGCGGTCCTGCCACTTTGGCAATCACCGTACAGCATGCAATACAAGAAATATTTCAGATAGTGACTAATCTAATGTACTCCTCGCGTTATGTTATCCTGTATTCTTTTAACTGCCTTTTAGTTCCTTTCTTTTCACACCGCAAATAGCGGTGCCGACAGCATCACCTCGCCGACAGCATCAACCGTGCAACTGACGTCATCACGAGGCGAAAAGAAAACTATTCTACACTGTGTGTGACATAGTCACTGAGTTATGACATGGTGAAAGATCGTTAATCTTTCACTATGGTTATGATTATTAAAAAACTGCTATCATCGGTCACGTGACCATTCGACTCCCGGGGCTCGACTTCCTATCGATGGTCCATAGTGACCATGCGTCTATCTAGCACCGTTATGGAGATGCCGTTTGGAGTTCTTCCAGGAAGGCTCTTCCAGGAACAGAGGTCGGTCGTTAGTCGGTCGTCGGTCGGTCGGTCCTCAATATTACACTGATCTTATATAGGCCTACTCCTCTTCGCTATACGCTATTTTTACTCCTAAGAACGTAGCGCGCGAGGAGTAAAAATAATAATAAGCCTAATTTTACACGCAATTCACTCTTAAAATGTATGTCGCAATCCGAAATCGCAAAAAAAACTTACTTTGGGGATTCAAGGTCATTCAAGGTCATCGATGTTGACACTCCTAAGAAGCTCCGCTAGTGCTTGTTATCATAAGCCAGATGTCTGTGCCTATCTGCAACTTTGTTCATGCTAGACGAGGCAATATCAGTAAAATAACCACTTTTTAGAGGAGTACCCCTTTTTACGCTCACTTGCGCAGGCCTCCTTAAACTTAAGGGGTCGGCACTTGTACTGCAAAAATCTGCGTTTAATGCTGAAAAAATTATACGCTGGTTGTCTTGGTCTATCTTCGGGTATTTCTCTTGAAATGTGCGCTGCAGCCAAAAATTGCGAAAAATTCACTAAAAACTTTTTTAGGGGGTTCAAGGTCGTTCAAGGTCATCGATGTTGATAAAATTCCCGTGACCAGTGCTTGCTATGATAAGCAACATATCTGTATCTGCAATCGTTTTCACACTATACGAGACAATAACGGCAAAACAACGTTTTTTAAAGTGAAGTAAGCCTCTTTGACGCTAGACGCCCCTGTATGACGATGGCTAAGACGCGCGATGTATTCTGCTATCGGGCGTAAAAACCATGCTGAATCCAAGTAAGATAAGCTATGAGCATCCGCTGGACTGAAATGCGATGTAGGCCTAACTCACACGGCATGGCCAGAGCCATGGGCGTAGACACCGAAAGAGTCGTAGGCCGACAACACGGACAACACAGACAGTTGTGTTATGCACGGAACGACAATCGGCTGAATAGCAACAGATAACATCATCTTCTGCGTGACGTCAGTCATCCAGCGTCGCGCTGCAATCCGGAGATAACAATACACTGTGTCCGGAAAAAATAACCTCCTAGACATAGTACAATAAAAATGTCAAATCTGAACAAAGCGTCTTGTATACGACGTATGTTTTAGCCACAATAGCGCGTACTAATATTCAAGGTCATCCAAAGTCGATGCTTTTCATCTCATCTAAAAGAGCTTATATATACCTATTAGTGATTAATAGCAACCATGGCCTTATCTTTCACCGTTTCTGATCGAGTATGGAGATACGGCAACTAAAACCTAACATTGAAAATTGCGGCCAAATCGCTGCAGATGGAGACATGGTTACTATTGACAGCCCTATCCAACGGCATTCGGCTTATCGCCGATCCCCTAGGCCCCTACGACTTACCGTTTAGCCACAATAGCGTAATGACCCTTCAAGGTCATCCAGTATCATTCATAGTCAATTTTTACGCGCGTCTTAGCCATCGTCTAGATGTCAGTTCGTCTGTCTGTCTGTCTGTCCGTCACACAAGACGTGATCAGTATCAAAACGTGCAGCGTGAAAACGGTTACAGATAGGCACAGACATGCTGCTTATCGTAACAAGCAATAGTAACAAACTTTTTATTGGTGTCAACATCGATGACCTTGAATGACCTTAAACCCACAAAATAGGGGTTTTTAGTGATTTTTTGCGATTTCCGGCTGCTTCACACAATATTGTCTACAACTCCTGGAACTCCTGGAAATACTGGAAATCTCCTGGAATGTTATTGGTGCTCCTGGAAAACTTTTATAACTTGGCGTGTAATTTTCGTATATCAGGCGCATTTTATTAACACGGGAAATAGGAATTTCCTTGGGTAAACAGGATCACTATGATCTCAGGGGTTAGCAGCTCTGCCCAGTAATTGTCGGCCGGAGCTCATCATCACGTGCTCAGTTGCAGACATTTCAAAATTCATACTCGTATATGCATTAATATTTTGCTGCTTATCATTTCATTGTACATGTAATTGTAATGCTTAAGAGGCTCGATTAATGTAAAAAGTCTACTGGAAGTTTGTTAAATGTGTCCTGGAAATCTCATGGAAATCTCCTGGAAATTTGTTAGGCTGGATTTGTAGACACCCTGAAGAGTGAATTGCACCGAAATGGCTGGAGATGGACCTGGACAATCTGCGTATGATATTTTAAGCATATAGAACGTACATTTTTAAAAATCTAAGTTTCGATCTCTTAATTTCAAGAAGTCTTCCATACGAAGGCCTCAAATTTAAGTAGGCCTACTCTTTAATTTAAGACGCATAAATATCTTATTGCTAATTGCCAATGTGGCAGGACCATTGCTATCGCGCGTCACGTGAGCTTTGCTCAAATAACTTGTCGTGTTATATGATGCGACTTCCTATTATCATAGTGATTAGTAGCAACCTTATTGGCTCTATCTGTCACCGTTTCTGAGGTACGGTGACCAATAGCTTGAAACCTTGCACTGAAAATTGCGGTGAAACCGCTGCAGGTAGATGGAGACATGTGGTTTCTACTACTGAAGGAAGTCGTCATCGCCTACGAGACCATCGCCGACTCTCACGACTTAGGGGCCTATTGTTTAGCCACAACAGTGTGTGATGGCTCCTTAAGGTCACCCAAGGTCAATGATTTTCGAGTCATCTGAAAGGCAATAGGCCATTCCTATTAGTGATCAATAGCAATCTATTGTTTTTATATTATATATACACCTTTATTCGTCAAATGACAGCCATGAAAGGAACATAACTAATAACGATAAAAAATAATAATAACAAAAATAATAATAACAAAATAATACAGTTCATCAAATGTCCATTTTACCACAACAAGCATGGGCCTATTTTCTACTAACCAAGATTATATCGCATTGGATAAAAAAGTGATATTTCGCTAGTTGTGTTTTCCCCAGGTAGTGCAGAAATATACGCTGTGTGAGATGGTAATATGAACGGTCATTTGATGGCAAGTTGTGTCAGGAATATTCGTACTTAAAATTATTAAAATGTGTTAATTGGTTTTCAAGTTACAGTTGAAAATGTCGGGGATGTTTTCTTTTGAGACACTGTGTACATATCGGATCGAATGATATGCAGGTGATTGAGCGCGTGGCTTCCGGTTCGTCTACTCTGCTTCCTCCACGCTGCTGTCCACCGGAAGTTCGACTCGTCATGACCGGGTGTTGGCGCCGCCAGCCCGACCAGCGACTGCGCATGTCCCAAGTACGCCAAGCCCTAGACTCTGCTCTTCGACGACTCGTGACGTCATCGCCCGCCGGTCACGTGACCGCAAACAGCCGCCGCTGCGACAACGAGTACCTTGAATTGCTCGACGTTTGATTTCGAACTACGCCGCACGAATCGATCATTTCTTTTGGCCTAAAGAAAAAGACCTGCGCTGCCGGTTGCGTGTGCGAGTGAATGAGTAAGGTTTAATGTCCCCTCGAAAAAGTGCAGGTCATTTCGGAGACGGCCTTTCCACTAAGGTGCGTTTAAAGCGACAGAAATAACACGAGATAAAATGATATAGTTTTGCTGTTGAAGTGCGCGCTGAGGTTTTCATTTTAGCTCATTATTTTTATTTAAGTGCAGATTTAATTTCATTTTTGTGTCTTTGAACACACCTTAAACGTGGTAGGTTGAAGCTGACAACGATACATAAGAATTGCATGGTTTTTCATAAAAAACGACCACTTTTTTCTTTCATAATTGACTGAAATGATGATCAATTCACATGAAATTTTTACCATTTGTAGCTGAAGGAATACTAATTTAAAGCATTTTAACAAAATATAACGGTTAATTAAATATTCTTTGCTAGTCATGATGTAACGCTGACGTTATAATGTGTCACGGGTACAAGCTTCCAAGTCTCAACTGGTGCTGTCAGTTGCTACTTTGCTTTGATGGTAAAAAATCTGGTTCAGTGATGACAAATTTTTGAAGTTTTACAGTTCAACCACAAAAAAGTGCAAATCGATCGCATTTGTCTGTCTGTGGGGATAGTTGGACTTTCACATGTTCCAGCAAGACAGTGCATTAGCACAACGAGCTTGCAAAATGGTTGCGTTTTTGGATCGCAAGACGCCTGAGTTCATGTCCCCGTGTTGCTTAGTGCTGACATGATAAACATTTTTTATCAGCAAACCAAATTAAGTTCACCATCGAAGCAGGGTAGCAACTGACAGCACCAGTTGAAACTTATAAGCTTGTACACGTGACACATTATGATGTCAGAGTTACGTCATGACTAGCAAAGAATATTTAATCAACTGCCATATGTTGTTGAAATATTTTGCAACTGTTGAAAATTTCATGTAAATTGATTATCATTTGAGTAAATTCTGAAAGAAAAAAGGGGTTGTTTTTTATGAAACACCGTGTACTGTGTACGTCAAGTTTCTATGAAGGCGGCTGCGGAGCGAACAAAAGTAACTGAACTGAACTGAAACGCAGTGCTCTCAACTGCCGGTTTGTTTGCTCTTTACAGTTTCCGCAACGCCGCTGAACCGACATTATTTTTAGCTAAATTATGTCGTTTTGTGCACGCTTTTAGTGTTGCGGTAAAAATATTGAGTTTGCTTTGATGTGCGCTTGTTGCATAGCAAATTGTACGACAAGAGCACAGAAAAATCGAAAGTCTAATACAACGTAATATCCTTATCATGTCGGCATGTTGTGCAGCTTGTTGCACGACTTGTCGTCCAACTCGAAGTAGTGGAATTTGGGCCTTAATCGCTGCAGCAGTAAACGCAACATTACTGTTTGTCGTTCATCCCGGTAATTGTTGAGTCACTGTTTTGTTTTGTACTTAAACGCCGCTGTTGCTGACACTGAAGTTGCGGTCACACGAGCGATCCGGACTGCCGTTCGATCGGCCCGTCCGGACCGCTAGTGTGACCGCACCTTGAGACACAGGTCGATAAAGCTTGAAAATCTGTGCGACCCGTTGCATTCAATCTGGCGAAAGAAAGGAAAGGCGGGGATATTTTTAGTTTGACAATGGTGGCATTTTGCAAAGACAAATAAATTAAAATTGTGCTGTCACTATTCTGCCAGATTCGATAGTCGACAGCAGAATATGTTTGAACGTTTCAGCTCCTCTGGTCTTAAGTCTTGATGAAACTTGGAGGAAAAAAAGAGTAAGGCAACTAGGCAAGCATAGCTTAAGAATAAAGTGATTAGATTTTAGGGTTATCCGGATTCTTCTTTAGATCATTTGGAATTCTTATTTATTTGTCATTAGGAGACATACCTTGAACCGAGATTTTGTTGTGTTCGCTAAGTGGCAGCAGGTTTAAGTTCTCTGATCGCTTCTGGCTGTTTATAATTCGTGACTTCATGTCATGACTTTGTCGGTGAACGGCTAATTTTGCGAGTGACGAGATTTTAGTCGTATATAATTATGCACAATCGCTGCTGTATGTAATTCAAAAATTTAAGGCCTGTTACGTAGCGACAGAAATGAACTGAGATGAAGTTAACTAAACTGCCAGTTCGTTTGCTTTATACAGGCCTTAACGGTGTCTAATATCCCATTTACACGATCGAGCAAACATCTAGCTGGCTCGTCCAGCTAACATATAGCAGCTCGTCGAGGCAGTTTGATCGTGTAAACGGGGTATAAGTCAGAGCGTTAGCTAACATTCCGGCCAATCCGGTGAATCAGACTCTCGCGAGAGACAGCGAAGCCGACTATGATTTATGACTTTTATTTTTTCAGAGTTCGATATTCTCACGTGCGATTCGGTCCATATTGCGCTGTGCGTTAAGTGAACATTGTGAGATGTTTTTGAATTTGTGTTTGTCAAATTATCGATTGAATTATTATCTGTTATACATTTCAGAGTCAAAATGATTTTCTGTTTGTTACTATTCTCTTTGATGATAAAGGTCAGCCGCTGCGTGTAGGCCTACGTCTAAATATCACCACTCCAAGTCGTGCGAATACGCTTTAGTATTACTCCATCACACCAAAGAGTTGAAGTGAAAATGAATTTTACTGCAAATAAGGGCCTAATATGCCCCAGAAGTGTTGTTTAAACTGTTTAAAGATAAAGGTAAAAAGAGAGCCATGCCCCAGCTAGGGCGTAGGCGGGGTGCTCATCTCCCACTCGCGGCCGTTGAGCCCGTAGGTGGATGAACCACTTGAGTCCGTGACGCATGGCCAGTGCGCCAGACCTACGGTTACCTTCCCAGCCTCGGGGCATTACCGCCCTTTGACCGGTACCAAGTTATACTGCTTGGTGACAGAGGCACATGTTTGTGAACAACTTGCCTAAGGTCGTTACACGGCAGTGTCCTGGTGCGGAGTCGAACCTGCGCCCCTGAGTGACCTCAGGATTACAAGTCCGGCACGTTACCGTTAGACTACCGAGCCACACTTTCAAGCTGTTTGCGTGCAGAAAAATTGTTATCCTGTGGATAATGGTCGCCCGCAGAACAACTTCCACGAAGAGGCCAAAGCAGATTATTGAAGCGCCGCTGAAAATAGCGTCTCTTGTGGTGTGGGAAATGTGGAACCGACTACGTGGTCCTCTTTAAGGAGTTTGGCAGTCCGTTTCATGTTGAGTGTCTTCTCTTAAAGACTAATTGAGAAGCTTCGTACATTTGCTATGTATATAATCTTCGCATATGTTGCTTGGCCACGTTCTCGTTCGTTGTGGACATTCCAGTTACTGTAAACCTTTGATACTTGGTCGACGCAAGCAGCAAATTCAACAGCACACCAGCTACAAAGAATATATTTTTGAAGCTAGTCTAGACAGTATAGCTTACAAATACGTTCACGAATGCTGTCAGTTAGGCCTACGCTGCGTATTACAACGAACATGAAGTCTTCGACGCATACCTTTGAAACCCTGTGGTCTGGAACACTTAATAGTGTTCGTCACTGAATTTAAGCCCCTGTGACACAAACGTGGATTGTAAGGCTTAAATGCACCCTTTCTGACAGGGCAAAAGTACAAAATATCACTTCGCGCACAGTAAAGTAAACAGCGTCTGGTTTACACCGAAACGAAGCAAGTAATGTTTTGCTACAGATGTTTTCTAGATTTTTATATTTCTTTGGCATTCCGGCAAGAATTTACTCGTATAAAATGCAGAACCAGAAACTGTCGTCCGTAGTTTTGTGAGGGTAACTGAACCCGGTTTGGCGCATTCCGGTTCATTCTAATGTTTGCAACTAACATTATAAAGACTCGAAAATTAAACAGTTATATAGTCAATAATATCATTAGCAACTGCAGCAACTACACAAGCAGACAAAGCGAGCCACGATATCATACAGCCTCACTGTAACAAAAGTTGGACATTAAACAAACGACTGAAAAGTGTCGTATAAAATCCGGAATTCAAGCGTTTGAGATAACGGAATATCGCGAAACTTTGAGACTTAATTGGGTCTAAAAACTGAGTCTAAAAACTAATATTGCAGGAGACTGAAACTGATAGAAAAACTGACTGATTTATTATGAACGTATACATATGAAATAAAGACATGATAAAATATGAATGACAAAACAAAATGGGGGCTCAGAACAAGATCACAAAAATCGGCTTATTTACAACGCAAAATACTGATGGACAAAAAAAACAACAGCACTAAGAGCAACAGTGGAACACAGAACATTGGTCCATCGTCTTTGAATAGACTCATAGGTTGAAACGGTATATAAATTATACGTCGAAATTCATCAAAATGCAGCCTTCATATTCTTGCTTTAGTTCACGTTTCGGCAACTGCTGCTACCTTCTTCGAAACAACTATCCGCCAGGTGTCGATATGGCGAACAGTAAGTAATGTGTGGAAATTGGTAGAACCCCGCATCTAGATCGGTTTATTAGTCATTCTGGTGCCAAAATGTTATCAAAAACAATAAAATGACGGTCGTATTATGACGAATTTATACATATAATTTACATTAGTTCATTACGTTGCCGGCTTATCTTCGAAGGAAATCCAGAACGTGATTGCCCCAGACAAATTTCCCGGATAGAATTACGCTAAAATATGCCAAATTACTTAGAGCGAAGGAATTGTGTCTTAAGTGAGACCTAACCAAAAGGGGGTTCTGCCTCGTGGAGTTTTGTCCTGGAAATTTATCCAGGGGAATTTTGTTTGTTTCCCTTTCGACGGATGAACGCATAGATTGAGACGATAGTGCGCTCACGAATTAAAAATGTACCTGTATTATATCGATCGAACATGCAAGCACGTATATGCACATATAGGCTCATTTAGGGTTATACAGTACGAGCACATGGAAAATAACTATTCAGCGGCAAAAATTACCAACACTGTAGGTGACAATAAATAGCATTATACAGCAAATAAATATCTCAGTCTATACATTACTGAACAACGTGCGAACGTTATATTTAACTATTGTGTGGGACTGAGTAATAGTAGCCGTTAATTTTGATAGGCACTAATTAATTGAAACCGAAAAATAAGGACCGAAGATAGTCTGAAACATATGCAAATGTTTTGGCTAAAAGTGCCCACTGCTTGAATGGAAACGGGCGTCTAAAATTCTAATCAGTGTTGACAAATAAAAAAGTCTGTGTTATGGTGGGTGCGAAATGCAAATGGTTTCAAAAGTTGTGCGAACCATAAATTTATCTGTCATAACGCTGTACGAATTTTGCCAGACGACGACATATTTTAAACATAAAATGACGATGGGGTTTTCTGTCGAGTAGCAGTGATTAAAATAAGCCCTAAATGTCGATGTATCGGTATATCGCCAAAGATCGTAACGAAAATTTGTTGGAATTGTCCACAAAAGTCACGGCATCACAAACAGGTTGCCACAGACATGATAGCAAACATGCAACCTATGACGTAAGCCGACGCTATTACACATTTATCTTAATATATACGGTTTCATTGTAGACAGTTTGCCCACGTAAGAGTATCTACAATAATTAAATCTCAACGCAAAATGCACGCACGTGCTTGGTCTTAATCGCGTCACGGGACGTTCACAAATACGCACTGTTGCCCGCGCGGGCAACATTGACCGGGCACAATGAAGTACTTTTTGTAGTTGTTTACTTGTTGACTTGTGGAATTAATTGTTTTTGAGGTATAACAAAAAAACAGTGACTGGCGTCTCGATCATCATTGACAATTTTCTCCCTCAGTTCGTCAAATGTTACCTTGCGCTCGATCTTTGACCTAGGGCAACATTTTACGAACTCTGAGGCAAACGTGTTCAATGATGACCCTGACGCTAGTCATTATTAAACGTGTGCTTACTGCATAGTGCAATATAGAGATCAGCGGCGTCGTGGATTATAAAAGTTGGAAAAAAGGCAGAAAGTTGCAATTTTTCGACAGGGAGCTGCCAATGTTTGATACAGGAGATTATGGGTGATGATCATATTTTTTTAACTTTACGTCCAAATTGTGGCAAAATAGACAATTTCCGTCCCCAAAGTTTGTATTTTTGTCTGTCCAATGCAATACATAGCATTGAACAGAGTATAAAATCACCTTTTGGTCCGTGCGTCCTACATTTCTTAAGCTCTCTTCCTTCCACCTCCCTTCCCCTTTCCCTTCCCCTTCCCCTTCCCCTTCTTCTTCCTCTTTCCATTCTTCCGTCTTTCTTTCTGTGTTTACGTCCGTGCATTCAATATTTGAGGCGTCATATCTCCGTAACTGAGAAAAATAGACGCATGGTCACTATGGACCACCCAAAGGAACTCGGCGTCCGGGAGTCAAATGGTCACGTGACCGATGACGTAACGTGACCCCCGAAGGTCAAACTCGTGACCCCATTATCTTTAAGGCGCCATATCTTTGTAACGGTGCCAGATGGACGCATGGTCACCATGGACCACGGATAGGAAGTCGACTCCCGGGAGTCGAATGGTCACGTGACTGATGACGTCACGTGACCCAAAAAGTCAAACTCGTGACCCCATTATCTTTGAAGCGCCATATCTCCATAATGGTGCAAGATAAACGCATTGTGACGATAGACCATTTATAGTGAATGGAATGGTCTCGTGACTGACAATGTCTATTGTTTAGTTAAAATAATAGGGAAGGATGAAAGGATCATTGCTGCTGTTCAATTTGAAATTAAACTGTTTGATTTTTTTCTACCAGTCTAAACAGCTCACTGATTATATTTATACGGACATATGCTGTAAACCATAGAAATGCATTGGACAGACTCCGTGTTCGTACGAACATTATCTTGTTAGAACAAAATTTTCCGACAAGAAGAATGGTTTCCGACAAGCTAAAATTCAGAATGAAATTGCCCCACTGCACCCCACTTTCGCCAGGATGACACTGAACCCCTTAAGAAATTTTTGATAAGATTGATTTAGTTATTTCTTCACAACAGGATAAATTGGGGATGTATGCGACAGACACTGTGATCGCATCATGCGCTGCAGGCTAATGTTCTGCAGCATGACGGCCGCTTTCTATCGTTCGATGCCGTCTATCTGTAAACGCGAACAATACCGGCGTGCCGATCATATATTTTGTTTGACCGATGAACGTGTCATCGTGGCAAACAATTGACTTCGTTCTGTGGACAACGAACAGCAGCCGTGTCGCTTGTCTGTGGCTCTCGATAAGGAAGGAGACACACCGGAAGTGTCCGGCTGAGATTAACGAGCTCGTCTGTAAGTCTTCCGGTGCAAACGGCGCCGATCTGCGGTATAAGCATCATCGTTGGTCGCATCGACGATGTTACTCGACGTTGAGCGGGGTTAGTACTGAGATGGGTGACCCGTTCGCCGGTACACTGTCCTCGTTTTCAACCAAGCCACCCGCGGGCCAACTCAGCCTGGCCTTCTCTCCGTGGACGGGCAGAATAAGTAATGACGATGGCCGTAACGGCCATTGCTAGGGAAGAAACGGCGAGTTCTGCGTAACAGTAGCCTGCCCCCACTGCTGACATACTGACCCGGTCGGATAAAAGCGCTGGCTGTTAATAAAGCCGGCCATCCGGCCGACTAGAGCTGCACGCTAGCTCAGTTGGGCTTCTTAACCTTAGCCGGCTCAAAGAGCCAAAGGGGAACAAGCTCCTACGCTACGCCAAATCAAAATCTACAAGTCTTCCGGTGGCTGCGTGTTAGCGCACAGACTGAAGCCGGCGCTTCCAGGGGACACTCGAGAGTACATCTCGTGGTGGGTGGCCAGCGACCTGGCGCCCCCGCCGTCGAACCCAACCATCCTGCCGCCACCCCCCACGAAGCACCGTCCCCCAGGTCCGTCCGTAGCATAGCCGCCGACATCGGGGGCCATGCCGCAGAGCAGGAGGCGGCGGAAGGCGCGACAGAACTTGACGGACATGGCGTTGTACAGGATGGGGTTGATCGCACTGTTGGCGTAGACCATGAGTCGGCAGAATAGCATGAACCAGAGGTCGTGGTACGGACTAGCAGCGAAGAACGAGTTGTACACGAGCAGGCCGCGGTACGGCAGCCAGAGCACGGCAAACACGCACACCACCACCGCCAGCATCTTCGTAACCTACACACACAGCAGCAGCACAGTTGCACAGAGTTATACGTTCCTCCACAACTAACGCAGCTGTTGACGTGAGGACACGGACCCAGTTCGGGAAGCGCGTCTTCTCCTTCCTCGGTCCAAAGATTCGGAACCAGATTCCTCCGCACATCAGGAGCATTGATTCTGCTCCAGCTTTTCGTAAAGCCCTGAAAACTCATCTGCTCTCCAACTGAACTGTAGACACTGCAATGCACTATCGGCCTAACTATTGTAGATAAGGCACTACAATACTGACTATTATTATTACGCGCGAAAGCACGAACTGCTATAGCGCGTCTTAGCCATCGCAATCCAGTCTATCCGTCTGTCCGTCCGTCACACGGGTATAGATCAGTCAAATTTAAAACAGTGCAAGCTAGAATCACTATATCTCCACCAGAGGCTGCCTGGAAGACTGTAGTTTCAAGATCCATAAAGCTTTTCCATTAATTCTAAAGGAGTAACCCCGAGCAAGGGCGCTAAATGCGAGGAGGGTGGGAAAAATTTTGCGATTTTTGGCCAATAAGTCGCTGTATCTCAGAAACGGTGCGAGATAGGGTCTAGGTTACTATTAATCCCTAATAGGAAGTCGTAGACAGGCTTTCGATTGGCATCGATAGCAATAACCTTGAATGACCATGAACATTAAAATAAAAGGTTTTGTGGATTTTTTTGGCGATTTGGATGCGAGACTCATTTCAAGAGCGAATTGTGCATAAATCACTATAGGCCTACAGATAGACCACAACAAGCTGCATACGAAATTTTCAGCATAGAACGTAGATTCCAATGGTCTAAGTCTCGACCTTCTAGGTTCAATGAACCTGCGCACAAGGGAATCAAAGAGCGGTACCTCTTAAAAATCGTTATTTTACCATTGTTGGCCAGTCTACCGTGAAAACGGCTGCAGACATGCATGGATATGCTGCCTATCACAAAAAGCACTGGTGACGAGGTTTCAGTCGCATCAACATCGATGACTTTGAAAGACCCTGAACTCTCAAGGGCACTCAAATAAGGGTTTTGCAATCTTCGGCTGCGCCGTGCACTTCAAGAGTGATTTGCGACGAAATGGCTGGAGATAGACTAAAGCAATTTGCGAACAGAAACTGCCATAGGCTTTCGCGTGTCTCGTGAGCATTAGCTCACATTTCTTGTTATGATTATGAACGTTAGCCAAAAATGATTATTTTATTCGCAGCAAATTTGTCTGCCGAGTCTGCCGATAAAAATTTTTTCGAAATCGGCCAGTATCTGGCAAAGATGTGAACAAAAGTTTAGTGTAATGTTTTTGACTCATTATAAAGGGTTAAAAGAATGTGTAGTGTACGGTTCATAGAAAACTCATCTTAGAGCTGCGGAGTGTCACCTACCAAAGAGGATAAAGGTAAAAAGTTAAAGGTCGTCAATTTGTATAGCGCATCGTCGCAAACACGCCTCTAATGCGCTTTCGTCACTAACCAGAGCCGCCGGCCTCCCAGCCACTGCGTGCAGCCTGCAGACACAGGCTGGCGCAGCAACCGGCTAGGCAACCACAGTCAGCTGTACCAAGGTCCCCACCTTCCGTAACCCATGTAAATGAGTTACTACTCATTTTACCGTCCCACGGAGGGTAGAAGGCTGAGTCGACCTAGCTGGCAGGCTTCGCACCGAGATGGTTTACCTGCCC
>Ga0209367_1000655_pt1 | contig 36879 bp, 28 predicted proteins | sample WorMetLIZISLAND2_FD_187412 | JGI IMG/M metagenome (GOLD analysis project Ga0209367, IMG submission 187412) | Marine gutless worms symbiont microbial communities from Max Planck institute for Marine Microbiology, Germany - Olavius geniculatus... ...
AATCTATGTCGCACGTCGTGAACGACTGTCCTGTGAACAAGTTTGATGGTGGTTTATTGGAGCTTCACACCGCTTCTGATGCTGCCAAAGAGTGGCTGCGCCGAGTCAACTGCATACGATAAAGAAAAAAATAGTAACCTTCGCCGTATCTCTCACCGTTTCTGAGATGTGACCAGTTTTCAGCTGAAAACGCACATTTTTTATTCCCGCGTCCATTCAACCGCGAATTTTAAAACGTTTTCCTTTTACTAGATGGCTAAAATTTTGCATACCCGACTTTAACACACATGGCTAATTATTCGTTTAAGCGTTTTCCTCTACGACTCACCGTTTAGCCACCTTATATCCGTTACAGACGGACAGACAGACAGACAGACATCCTGAACGTTAGTCGATGTTGGTCTGCTGTATATAACGCGAGAGACAGACGGGGCGCAGATTTCAGCGACCGGCTAAGAAGTCGAGGAGCAGCTGGTTGCATGAGAGCGGTGTGCGCCTACCGGCAAATAGAAATCCGCTATCCAGCCGCTGTTCCTTTCAAAATGTACCGGTCTAAGCTTATGCATTTTCGTAAGCCTATACGTGGACTATACTGCTGTGTCTAGCGGAGTCGTGGGTTACAAAATTTAGGAAAAGAAAAGAGCAAAAAGTTACATTTTTTCCGACAGCAATGCAAATTTCCCGACAGAGTAGATTGTATGTGTTCGCAAGTTTAATTTTTGCTTCCCAGTCGGTTGAGAAGGGGACATCCTCTGCCAATTTTCACGCCATTTAGCATCTTTGGCGTTTCTCGACTACTTTATACCCCTGGAGAAATTTTCGCTGGTCTTTTTGTTTGTAATATGGCGCTAATTTCGGTGTTTCGGTCAAGAACGTACTAGTTAACTGATGATTCGTATGCAGTGAGTTTGTGATTCCATCGATTCGTCACTGTTTTGTACGCGCAGCACAGCGCAACGTGCTTGCCTCTCGCCGCTACATGAAATATTAAAATGTTTTCTCCGACGACGAATAGCTAATAATCCCATTTCATTTCATTTCCACCACAGAATAAAAATGACGAGACATACACTAACGACAAGTAAGCCGATAGCATTTCGCTAATGAATAAACTAGTCTTGTAAGCAAACGTGTATACGCAGTACGCTTCGATAGCAAACTACATATTAGATTCTTAATAGAACGCGCCCGCTTTTACTAAAAGTTTTTAGGTTTTGGTGCAAAAAGGAGTACACAAATTTAAAATTTAATACAAATAAGATAGGTTACATCAATTTCCATGTCACATCGTTTACTGTTGACTAAATGATGTCACGTCATAACTCAAAAAATATGAAATTCAGTGTGATTTATATTACAGATTTAACAACAAATAAAAACCTAAAAAGCTAAAATTTGTTTTTAGCTTAGGATTTTTAACAACCTAAAACATAGGTTTTTCGAACCAAATTTCAAGCCCTCCAGCACCCTCGTATTTCTTCTCTGCTAAGCCTGTAAGCTACGTAACTGTTTGTAACTACGCTGTAGTGTAGGCTATCGTTTGAAAGCTGTATCATTTGCGCACGTAACAATTATTCATAGATCAAATCTTTCTGTATTCTAGTTGTTAAGGCATGGGCATTTTTTCTCGTACTGCACTTGCATGTTAAGCTAATTAGCCTACTGCATACATAAAAACTATGGGCCCCCACACATGCTGCACTACGACCGGATGTGAACTGAATTAGGCCATATTCGGCAAAAAACGTGGGGCTTTCACATAAATTTCCGATTTTACAATTTACACCAGATGAACTTTCAGGTGTCGCAACACGCCATAATGAGGCTCGCGCATGTCAGAAAATGTCGCGCTTCAGTCTGTCCGACATTCTTTGGCCTGCAGTCTGGTGCTCCTTTTTCGTGAGGGCTCCTGTTTAGCGGAACATGTCGAACATGCCCAAATCCGCCTCTGGCTGGATCAGACTTTATAAGCAGAAGAAAACGTAACCACATATTGGTGCACGGAAGTCAAACCATCAGCATTGCTGCAGAACAAGCAGTACAGGCCTCTAAAGTCGAGGACACGGCTAGCGGCCATAGATGGACAGACAGCGACTGAAGAACTCGTGGAAAATAAATCTACCGCAGGAAATGAGGCGACCATGCAGGATTAAAGTACAGCCGGGCGGCAGCAGTTGACAGAGACAAAATATCTGTAGCTTATGTTGCACTGGTGGCGACATGGCCGCGTTATGTCAAGACCCGACAAATCTGGACCAAAAACAATGTTAAGTCAAAGATAAACTGGGTCACGGTAGGACGGGGCCACATCACCCATTTCGAAACATCTGCAGAATTTTTGCACGTTAGTACCCCATTTGTGCTCAATCATGTTATGCGGGTCTTATAGGCCTATAAGGCGGTAAAAATTTCCTGTTTCCCATGCCGTCCGTCTCTAAAAATTAGTCTCTAAAATTGTTATTTAACCCCTCAAAAATATTGATGCAGTTTTTTTCGTTTTTAAAGTTTTGCTTTAAAAACTGTTTGCATCTAATCTGTTATGCTGCAGTGTTTTAATTACCGGGTACTTTCGTTTTTGTGTACTGTTTATTGCGTTATTGCTGTATGAGCTGTTGTGTAATATAAAGTACACAGAATGTCATATAATAAAAATTTAAAAAAATATTTCTTCCGTCTCTCCTTTATCGCTGGTCTGCAACATGACTGGAGTCACAGTATTTTAAACCTAAGTTGCGCTAAATTTATAAGTAGTATTATCTCGTCGTTACATTACTTCCAACAATAGCACCATGGACTATCCCTGCTCTGGCATAATAACGCATAATTTCATACTTTTTAATTTACATTACTTTTTACTTAGGCTTAGTTTGTTCGTCGTTCAGTATTATAAAAAGCAATATAAAGAAAAAAACTTCGTTGAAGAAATTGTTATTATTAACTGTAATGATTTGACGGCTGTCACTGATCGATTAAATTCTCCATATTGCTGCGGATCGGATTCCAAGTATTTCTCGGAGACAGAATAACGTTCACTGTATGTCGACGTCGTAATATCGTACGTCAACGCAGGCTGCAGTGACGTCACACACTGACGTCACATCCGCCGGGGTCGCTTGTTCACGTGACAGCTCGCCGGCCAATCAGCGGCCGAGACGAGTGACACGTGACCGAATAATGGCCGGTGCCGGGCAGCGTAGGCGATCATTTTCGAGGGAGGGATCCCCCACATCCTATCAACCGACACTTGGCGCAGAATCGAGGAACGTGATTGATCATTTTTATTTTTGTGACAGCAAAGCTGCAATGGTGTGACAAGTTGACAGCTCTATTGCCAGCATGTTTGTCCACACCGACAGACATCGGCAATTTGGGTGAAGGGCTGTACAGTGGCGTATTGGAAAGAACAACCATCGGCGCAGAAAATTTGCACAATTTTGCTTCATGGAAAATAAAAATTTACGTATCAGTTAACCAAAAAAAACTTAATATGCAGTAGTAGACCCCTGCCCACTTTTTCTTAAATTTTATTCACGCTATCAAAGCATTAATTTAATGCTTAACAATAAACACTGCAAATACACATACGTATACATAAAACGTTGTTATTATTCCTCCCAAAAACGGTAACGCGAAAAGTAGCGCACAAATATGCATGCCGTAAACTGTGTAATTTCATTTTTGCAAAAACATATTTCCAGTGAGGTGACTGATTCCGGAAGATCTTTAGATATAGGATACACTGCAGTGTCTGTCAAAAAGGGGAGGGGCGAAAGGGAAAAGAGAAGGTGAGACAAAGGGAGACGAGGCCCCTCAATTAACATTTTTGGCTACGCCACTGCAAGGCGTATGTCAGTAGTAGGGTGTTTACACGATTCAGCAAACGTCCAGCAAACATCCAGCATTAGCACGTGTATTTTGAATACATTTGCTGGAAGTTTGCTGAACGTTTGCTGGATCGTGTAAACACGCCATAAGTGTCCCTTGCGACAAAAATTGTCTATTTGTTTATCACATTATATGTTTGCTTCCGTCCGCCAGATTGGTCATAAATGTTTTCAGAAGCAGATACATGTATATGGTAGCAAATTGCACTGAATCAGTTACTTATTGGCAAGCGGTAATACAAAGATTTGTGCTCTGTTTTACTAACACTAAAAACGACAGAAATGAACGAATTGAGATATCAGTTCTATTGCGTGACACGTGTATACAATTGCGTGTAAGGAGTTTACATAGCGACTGATCTGAACTGAACTGAACGGCAACGCCTGTACAGTTTCGTTACACGAAATGAACAAAGCAAACGAACGTACAGTTCAGTTCATTTTTGTCGCTTTGTACGCGCCTTTAATGTTAAAACCATGTATGAACTTTAAGCCTCGCGTCTTTCCAGCCCTGTATATAGGCGCGTTTTGCTTCTACAGGGTGCGGCAGAAAAAAGTAGCCCCTAAAGTTTTTTGCTGTTTTCTCAGCAACCGTTTAGCATTTATCTGAAAATTTACTGATTTATTTACTAAATTGTCTTACGGCTAAATGCCAAATAAAATTTGATTCCATTGAAAAATGACGAAGTTATAGATTTTTTAACATGATCGCTTACCGATTTTTCCGCGTGAAAAAATGTTCAAGCTACAAGACCAGTTCAATGACATCGTTGAAACAAGTCAGACAATACAGTTAACTAATGATCAGATGCCAAAATTCCATTGTCACTGTGAATGTTCGAAGTGTCCACCGACAGCTCCAAGCTCCAACACAAGCCTTTAGTCCCTTAACTTGAGAAGTCTTTCACAGTCTTGTCGATCGGTCCTTGTGGTAGGTTGCTCCAGATAGCCTGAAGCGATTCCTTGAGTTCCGCGATTGTTTTTGCCTTTGTTTTAAGCTTGCGGTAAGCTCCAACATTGCACATCACACGTGATAGTCCATCGGGTTTGCAATCGGCGAATTTAGAGGCCATTGGTCTTTTCTGATGAAATCTGGACAGTTGGCCCGCAGTCAGTTTCCTGCGCTGCGCGCTGTGTGTGCTGGTGCGCTGTCCTGCTGGAAGATGAATCCCGTGGGCAGCCGGCGATTGCTTGAAAAAAACGACAATTTAGTGATAATTTATAAACAGAATAAATTACTGTTTGTCAAAGCGTCACTGTGACGTCATCGACAGTAACGTGGTAACCGGTTTTTGAAAATTAAATAGCATTTTTAGCTTAAACATTTTTTAATGCTGAAAAATCGGTAGGCGGTCATGTTCAGAAGTCTATAACTTCGTCGTTTTTCAGCAGAATCACATTCTACTCGGCAATTAGATGTAAATAGTTTCAGCAAATAAAGCTGTAAAATTTGATATTAAAATCACAAACAGTTGCTGAGAAAACGGCAAAAAACTTTAGGGGGCTATTTTTTTGCCGCACCCTGTAGTTCGTCGTCAGTGCAAGAGTGTTGCGGCTACTGAAATATTAAGTGTCCGCCGCTTCGCCAAACCAGGAAGCTGGCGTCTTCCGTTGTAAGAAAACGATGAATTATTGGAGGTGTGTCGAACGAAGGTATTTCGATCCGCTGTGTATTTAATCCACGACTCTATTGGGAGAATTTTAAACGAGTCCTGTTGAGTTCACCGTTCAAGTCATCGTAAAACGCAAAACGATTTTTTCGGCTTCGTTTTTAGCCTCTCCTTGTAAGCTTTGTACCGAAACAGAGGGTGCCTAGCATCGAACTGTCACAAAGTTTCACTTAAAAACGACTGCAAAAATGCCAATTTTGACTACTTTGACTACCAAAAGAGCTAGCTAACTGTGACAAAATCGCATACTGTTTGTGTCAGATTACAACGTGCATTTTCCATAACTTTTCAAATGATTTGGTCAGCTTAACGTTTCCATTTTTCGTGCGACAAAGAAATTTAAAACAAACATATCCGAGTTGAATGCAAATATACTGTTAACTAGGCAGACCAAGAAAGCTTTACTGTCCTCGTGTTCATCAAAAGTGCATTTTTTCGCGAAAATTCATTTGAGTCGGGCCATCCAGTAGGCTAAATCAAGTTCCAGCGGACACCACAAACGTCATTTCACGACTATCGCGTGCGCTCAGAAGGCAAAACCACCAGAAAAACGCCTGCCTGCTGTGATACACAAGTAATTTGAGCAAAGCTCACGTGACGCGCAACAGCATCAGTCCTGCTATCTGGGCAGTCACTGTAGAGCGGGCACTAAAATAATAGTGCGTCTTCGTGGAGTACCCAAATTTGAGGCCTCCGTGAGGAAGACTCCTTGAGCCTCGGATGTCGAAACTCAGATGGTTAAAATGCATGTTCTGCGCTAAAAACTTCATACGCAAGTTGCCCGGAATATATCTCTAGTAATTTCGGCGCAATTCGTTCTTGAAATGTGCGCCACAACCGAGTATTAAAAAACCACTAAAAACTCATATTTTGGGAATTCAAGGTCATTCAAAGTCATCGATGTTGGCACCGCTAAGAAGCTCGTTACTAGTGCTTGTTATGTATGATAAGCAGCATGTCTGTACCAATCCTGTCTGCAACCATTTTACGCTATACGAGCCAATAGTGGTAGGCCTAAGCAAACAACTTTTTAGGGAGGGGGTATTCCTCTTTCACGTTTGCCTGCACAGGCCTCTTTAAACCTAGGGGGTCGAAACGTAAACTGCTGAAATCTACGTTTAATGCTAAAAATTTCATATACAGCTTGTCTTGATCTATCTCCAGGCATTTCGGCGCAATTCACTCTTACAATGTGTGTCGCAGCCCGAAATCGCGAAAAATTTACCAAAACCTCTGACGTTGGAGTTTCAAGGTCGTTCAAGGTCATTGTTGTTTATAACTTTAGAACGCTCGTCACCAGTGCTTGTTATGATAAGCAGCATGGACAGTACTCATCTGCAACCGTTTCCACGTCGTATGAGCCAATAGACGGTAAAATAACCACTTTTGAGGAATACCCCTATTTCACGCCCTCGTTCAAAGGGAACCTCCTAACACAGGGGCACGAAATTGTCACGAAAAAACTAGAATCCTTGTGGTAGCCCACAGTGAAAATTTCGTGATCCTAGTTTGCACAGTTTTGATAGGGCTCAAGTGTGTGACGGACACACAGACAAACGGATAGAAACACCTCGACGATGGCTAAGACTCGCGAAAATGGGGCGACTGAAAATGTAAGTACCGAAAATGCCTTAATGCGCCGCCTGTCAAAGTTGCCTTATTACCGTGTAGACATGCAAATTTTTGTCGGGAATGTATCGACACACTCGTCGCAACTGATTCACACTGTCCTGTGTGTCGACGTGCAATATCGTCTACAGTTCGGTTTTACAATAATTATTAGACATTTCGTTCCTTGTAGGTGATCTCATTCGCTAGCTGAGCTTTTCTAACTGTAGAAGATATTGCACTGTTTTTTGGCGATGTGTCAATTTGTACTGCGTTATGGTTTTAAAAATAAACATGCAAAAATTGCAGATTTTGTTTAGTTTTTTTATCTCTTTTAACAAGCACTTAATAGATTTTATTTTAATTTTTACGAAAAAATATTCAAATACGTGTACTTGCATTTTCAACGCCCCTGCGAAAATTACATGCTGTCTCGCGTAAAAACTAATACAAAACTAAAACAAACTCGTATCCGAATCGCTTGCTTAGCAAAGTCTACCACAAAGAAACAATAACTAAGCTACGAAGAAAATTATTAATCGCGAAAAAAATCTTGGACAAAACAGTAAGTTGACTAGGCCTACGGTAATCGGTCGCGTGAAATAGGCCACCGCTCTCCAGTCAGTGCCGTGTTTGAACTTTGACGACGATGCACTTAAGGGCTAGGTGGGTAGGAAATTCAGATAAATGATGTCCGAACGTTACTTAAGAGCAAGTAATCGAATTCTACGGTCACGGTGCATGCAGAAACGACAGTACATTGGTAACACGCCGAAGCTACCAAAGTGCCGAGTGACAAATCGCATTCTGACCGTCAGCCTTACTGATGTGCACCTGCGAAAAAAAAACAAGTAATCTGGACACAGCTCACGTGACACGCGACAACATCAGTGACGCCCCCTGCGGAATCAGTGTACAACGTGCAATGAAATAATTATGCGTTTTGAAAAAATATCCAAATAAGAGGCCTCCGTATAAAGGACTGTTTGCAGGGTTGTTAATATTGCAGTATTGCAATTACTGCAATAAGTATTGCAATACTTTTTACGCGCGAAAGCAGCTACTGCTTTCAGCGCGTCTTAGCCATCGCAATTCTGTCTGTCCGTCCGTCCGTCTGTCTGTCTGTCTGTCTGTCCGTCCGTCACACGGGTGGATCAGTCAAAAACGGTGCAAGCTAGGATCACCAAATTTTCACCGATGGCTGAAAGACTCTAGTTTCAGGAACCGTTAAGTTTTCCCGTAAATTCAAAGGGTGTCACCCCGAACGAAGGCGCTAAATGAAAGGGGATGGGAAAAATTAGCGATTTTAGCCACTAAGTCGTTGTATCTCAATAACAGTGCTAGATAAGGCCTAAATTACTATTAATCACTAATAGAAAGTCGTACTGGCTCTCGATTGCCATTAAATTCAATGACCTTGGATGACCTTGAACGCTAAAATAGGGGTTTTTAATAAATTTTTTGGCGATTTCGGGCTGCGACACACATTTCAAGAGCGCATTGCGCCGAAACCAATTGAGATAGACATAGACAAGTTGCATAAGAAATTTTCACCATTGAACGTAGATTTCAACGGTCCAAGTCGCGATTTTTTAGGTTCAAGGAAACCTGCGCACGAGGGCGTCAAAAAGCGGTACCCCCGCAAAAGTCGTTATTTTACCGTTGTTGGCCAGTCTTTCGTGAAAACGGTTGCAGATAGGCTCGGGCATGCTATATGTTTTCGCGCGTCTCGTGAGCATTAACTCAAATTTCTTGTTAGTATTAAAACAGATATTGCAGTACTGGTTGCATGTGTAGTATTGCAAGTGGTATTGCAATACTGTAGGACTGAAATATTGCAATACTTTGAATCAATACTTTTTTGATGTAAAGTAGGGCCTACACTCTTAGTCGTGAGGATGCTGTTTAATTACGCATGAAAAGGCTGAACGAAAAATAACATGTCAGCACGACTTGTTTATTGCTTAAATTATCGGTTAACCACATTATCACGTAGTCTGTGGTCAACCCAAAATTTAGAAAAAGTTGTACACAGCAACAAAAAAAATCTAAATTTATTTCAGAAAGCAAATAGTGGAGTATTGCAAAAAGTATTGCAATAGGGTTGCAATAATGACTCGGAAAAAGTATTGCAATCAGTATTGCAATACTTTTTCCACCAAGTATTGCTATTGCTATTGCAATATTTTTTGTTAGTATTGCTAACAACCCTGACTGTTTGAACGTAACATGTCGACTCTAAAACAGTTAAAATCTACGTTCTATGCTAAAAATTTCATACGCAGGTTGTTTTGGTTTATCTTCGACCATTTCGCCGCAATTCACTCTTCACTGACGGACAGACGGACGTTTCGTCGATAGCTAAGACGCGCGAAACATTGCGTGCTGTCGCACGTGAAAAGTAAAACAGTATGTCGACTTAGTGCCGACATTATACGACCGTCCGTCGTGAACACATGTTGAAGATCTAAGACATCGTAGTTACGTGCACGATAAAACGTTAGAACAGTCTTTTTAAGTCATGAGGTGTGTACAAGACGTACGAAGCGAAATGCACTGAAGTGAACTGCCATTTCGTTGCTTTGTACAGTCCGTGCAATGGCATTTCGAGTTAGCTCAGTTCCGTGATGGCTTTATACACGTTTTACGACCTCACTCCATTGGTCCAAATAGGTCCACGTGCGTCGTTTGCAGTTACAGTACTGTAGCATCAGGTATAGTAGAGTAAGAGCTCCAAGGCAAAGATGTCGACGACGTAGCGGGCTGGCTGGACGCACATTAATATTTCATCCGCAATCTTTTCACAATTTGTCGTTCCGTCCAAGACCCAGCCGGCATCAGTCATGATCACAAATCCTCGCCGCTGCCATGCAGTGCCAGGCAGGCCCTCGACCTGTGGGCTGGTCGCGGGTCCATCAAAAAAGTTGGGGTGGAGTGAGTGAGTTATAATTTCAATTCTCCGACAGACGTACACCTGCACATTTCCGACGGCAAAAGTCGAATTTTCAGCAACGTCGTGAATTATAACGTGGAATGAGACGAATGGACAAAAAGTCGCAGTTTTCTTGCAGATTTCTGACAGCACACTTGGCACATAAAAATTATTAAATTTGTGCTTTTACCAGAATCGGGAGAGGAGAAACAAAACGTCAAATTGTGCACAGCATAATCAGACTTTGAGCGTAACTATCTTGGGAATGAAACAAGTTATGGAGAATCGGAAAAGGGTTGCATTTTGCCAGATTGTGTCTGTAGTGCGAATCTTGATTGCATATACTTTAGTAACCCTTCAACAAACAAAAAATTTTAGCTAATGCTGACGAGACGCGCGAAAGCCTATAGCAGTTCCTGTTCGCAAATTGCCTTAGGCCTAGTCTATCTCCAGCCATTTCGTCGCAATTCGCTCTTGAAGTGCGCGCTAAAAATTGCAAAAAACAATGAAACCCGTTATTTTGGAGTTCATGGTCTTCCAAAGTCATCGATGTTGATACGACTAAAAAGCTCGTCACTAGGGCTTGTTGTGATAGTCAGCATATCCATACCTATCTGCAACCGTTTTCACGGTAGACTTGTCAACAACGGTAAACTAACGACTTTTAGGGGGTACCGCTATTTGATGCTTTCGTGCGCAGGTTTCCTTGAACCTAGAAGGTCGAGACTTGGACCGCTGAAATCTACGTTCAATGCTGAAAATTTCATGTGCAGCTTATCTTAATCTATCTGTAGTGAATTCGACACAATTCGCTCTTGAAATGTGTCTCGCAATCCAAAATTGCCAAAAAATCCATAAAAACCCCAATTTTGGCGTTCAAGGTAATCCAAGGTCATTGAATTCGATGGCAATTGAAAGCCAGTGTACGACTTCCTATTAGTGATTAATAATAGCCTAGTCCCTATCTTGCACCGGTATTGAGATACATGTACAGAGACGTATTGGCTAAATATCATAAATTTTTACTACCCCCTATCATTTAGCGCTTTCGTTCGGGGTGATCCCTTTCGAATTTATGGAAAAACTTTACGGTTCCTGAAACTAGAGTCTTTCAGGCAGCCTAAGGTAAAGATATTGTGATCCTAGCTTGCACCGTTTTTGACCGATCCACCCGTGTGACGGACGGACAGACAGATGGACGGACAGAATTGCGATGGCTAAGACGCGCTGACGAAAGTTTTGACTCACTCCATATAGATATTCCATTCCTTTTTGTATAATGCGGTGCTGCCGGGGCAGCGTATCACAGCCAGTAGGCTCGGTTTTTTTGTCAACAACATTTTCGGAAAGGCTAAAATTTGGGGGAAGTACATTGGCGCCCTTGCTTTTAGGCCACGACACTGTTAGATGGGTCTGTTTGTCGGTCCACGTCTGTGTTTGTCTCTGTCCCTCCCTCCGTCTGTCTGTCTGTCTGTCTGTCTGTTTCTGTCGGGTTTTGTCGCTTAGTCTTTAACGTCAGCGGTCGACTTTGCCGGCATCATACATGATTGATAAGTGGTCATCGGACTGACTGTCAATAACTTCACTACTGACTGTAGCAACTGGCCAGCCACAGTCGATGCCGCAAGATGCTCACTGACAATACCCGCTGCCGTGGGACGTTGCGATAATTTACGCGGTTTCGGCTTGCCATAGCTAGCAGACCTACTTGCGTTTTGCAGCTGATGTCCTACTCCTATTTATGTCTTCAAGCCCATTTTACTTTATCGGCGCGAAATCTCTGAGCTCTCTCGGCCGATCACCACGAAACTTTACCATCACGTGTGATCAGAAATGGGTGCACTTAGAAAATCTACACCGCAAAATTAGGGAGCCCCAGAAATAATTTGGGAGCGATTGTTTTTTTTCCATACACGTTAAGGAAGCAACCTTCGTGGCGGAAACAAACTTTTATTTCTATGCAAGTTCATTCACGTAGGCCTACAGCTTAATTACTTATTATAAACCGCGATTCGGGTTTCGCTCGTCCGTCTGTTTGTCTGTCTGTTCCGCATGGTTTTCTAACTTCGAGACAAACGGCCTAAAAGAACCGTAATTGGTGTCAAATTTTTCTCGGTAGGATTAACCGGTGCGCCAATTTTCAGCTTAAAGGGTCGTATTTAAAATTTAGCGAATATCAAAAACCTGCAAAGAGCAACGCTCTCGCGTAAACCAAGGCAGGTACACGATTTGCGTCGTTGCGCGGTTGCGGTGTGAAAGTGAGCTTTCAGTTGAAATTCAGAAGAAGTAACTGTTGTATGTGCATTTCCATGTCAACTCAGCCTAGCCATCCCTCCTTGGGTAAGCCATAAGTGCACTGAGTACCCGCAAAAGCTGGTACGTGAACAAACACTCTGCATGATGCACTAGCCCGTATCCTGTGTCCGTGGTCTCGCAGTGTAAGCTGGTGTCTGGCTAAGGGCCGAGGAAACGAAAATATGGGCGCTTTATGGAGCCATGGCTCAAGAAGGACTAAAAGTTACCTTACGATACTTAGCCTACGTGCATAGCTAGAGCGGACTGCCGCATGATGTCGGCGCTGGGTCAAAAATGTTGCATCCGGTGTCACACACAGTATACAATACGGCGTCATAAAGCTGCGAGATGTGACATAATCGTTGAACGACTGACTGCGAACAACTGGCAGAGAGTCGGTCGGCTACCACCTGATGCTGATGCTGCTGCTGCTGCTGCTGGGGACATTGCGGCGTGTAGCCAACGCATCAGCGCCGCCGGCCACTTTAGTGATGGACCAATGTACGGTGTCGAAATATCCGTTATCGTTTTGCTGTATACCCTGTCTCTCAGAAACAAGTAGGCCTGAGCTACTTTAATTTTTCCGATAATTTTGGCCTGCATGCAGCAATTCTATTAATATATTTTTCACTATTACATTTTCAAATAACTGTGGGAAATGTGAAACAAAATTTACCACCTCAAATTTAAATTTTTCTGCCAAAGCCTGCAAAATTAAGATGTCAGTAGGTGTATACCTTTATCCATCACTTATTTGATATTCAAAAATGTAAAAATTGCCATTTACAAGATATATATTTATCACAGACGTTAAAATTTTATTAGCCGTCTAGGCCCCAACGAGGCTAGCGTACAGTGTAATTCCCGCAGTGACGTCGATTTATTAATGGTGTCTAACGATCTTGTCCTTTCTCAGCAACTCTTAATCATATTCCTCATAATTTTATTCTCAAGAGTTAAGAAGAAGAGCTACTGCATGCGCATTGGTCGTTTGATTACTCGTGCTACTTACCAGAGGCGTATTCAATATAGTCAAGCCGCTTGGTACCGCTTGCCAAGCGGCCTACTAGCCTAAACGTCCATCCGAGGTCTCGATTGACCGCCATTTCTTTTTACACAGGATTAAAAACAGCCCCTAAAGTATCGATACCGTATGGATATCGCGATACTTGGTCAATGTATGCTTTGTTTAGGCTTAGCATTAGTCTTAGTTTTGGTCTATTTAGTTTACTATTTTATTATCATTCTTGAAGTTGCATTTCGGAGTTGTATTTTGTGTTTACTGTTTACGCTGCGTACGTTTGTTACGCATTTCTAATAAGTTTTTGATAAATTTCAAGTTTAAGAACTGTCCCATAAAATGTTGATAGCGTGTCGATATCGCGATAGTTGGTCAATGTCGTTTCGATATCGAATCGAAACCGAAATTCTGACGTCGCGGCCCAGCACTAAACCACATGCTGCAGCGTCCAACGGGCGCAAGCTTTTAGCGGCCATTCGACTAGCAGATAACGACAGCGCGGCAGAACGCGTGCAGGACCAGCGGTCGGTCGCTCACACTGAGAGATTGCTGAAAGAAGTGGTAATTAGGCCGGACATACGCACAGACAGAGTAGTGGACAGTCACACGGACACCGATAGATACAGTAGACGCTGATAAGCATAATTTCTGAGTGACATATCGCTCGCCCGATCCATTCTGAATTATTCGCTTATCGAAAACAGGTGAGTGCAATTTTTACTTCACACTCCGGCTATACCTGCAGAAAATAGCCCCTCCCCGTTTAAAGCGTTGATAACTTCTCTGGTACGGTATAATTATGGACAAACAGCACAACGGATTTGCGTTCTGTTCACAATGCGTTGGTGAAAAATGAGCAATATGTCAGGGAATACAAGGCGTAAAAACGTCTATGCTTTCGCTTGTCGTCTGTCCATCCTTAAAGAGCCTTTGTGCTTATAATTCTTATTGGACCTTTAAAATATAGGTGCAGTTTTTTTGTTTGCGTTAAAAGTTATACTGAAAAAAAAAACTGTTATGCTGCAGTATAGGGCCTACTATAGTTCTCGCGGGTACATTGGAGCGTGTCAGTTTTTTATCGGTTTGCTGTGTGATAAATATGTTATATAATAAAAATATATCTGAAATTTTACTTTTTTTGCCATGTTGCGATTAAAAGCACAATTTTTTTTACGTTTTAATACTTTGAGACTTTTCAAGTCTGTATGTTGCAGGACTGCATTTGGCTTTCCGGCATTTTACGCCGGAGCAGCTTAGTCAGCTTACAGCGACCCTTACAGACATCGCATTACTGGATTCGAGGGGACACTTCAGGAAAGAAATAAAGAAAAAAGTACATAATAGGGAAAAGAAAAAACCGACATGGGAAAAAACGCCCATGTTTTACAAAGCCCACGTTCTAAACCTTCGTGGCTACACGATATGCATTTTGACCATTTTCGACATGGTTTTCCTGCGAGAACAGAGTCATGATAGACCAAAAATTCAGTTGTTTACATTTTAAAAAAACTGGTTTTTACATTTTGATTACCATGACTGTGGAATCAAAGATAATGGCATAGTTATCAAAAATAAAACAAATGTTTTTTACTTATTTCTGCAGAAACTATATAAATCGGTAAAGGAACTGTTCAGAGATTTAAGCATCGGTGGCTTTGGTACCAACAGTTCTGCAAAATAAATTGAGCACATAGCAGTTAGACCTACAAAACTTACTTTTTCAAGTTAAATATAAATACATTTTTGAACATGGTATTTTTGAATTTAAACAGGTTCAATACAATGACAAAATGATCTTAAAACGTGTTCCAAGGATCTTCCCATGCACTTTGTTTGTTCTTAGATTCATTTGCCCTGGTTACGTCCCTGGGTAAGAGTTCGAGGAAGAAAACAGGCCTAGCATGCAGCGGCGTCGTGGGCTAAAGAAGCTGGAGAGGAAAAATAGCAATCTTCCGACAGACAACGGCAAATGTCTCACATAACAGATTATGGGTGCCGGAAATTTTAAATTTGCTCTTTATTTTTTAAACGGTCAAATGGGAGATTTTCAGCTTTAAAGTAGAAGAAAATGTTTCGACAAGAAGAAAATTGTTGACAGACTAAAATGTAGACGGTGTGGGGCGGAATTTGCCCACTGTCCTCCCCTCTTTTTCTTCTCTTTGCCACGCCGTCACTGTCTGCCAGTATGTCGAACAGCGCATATGAAACCGTGCCTCGCCGACTCAACGCAATAATCTACTATTATATATACTTGCCGACGTCGCCATCATTACTCGGATCCGTTGTTACGTCACGTGTTGCTCTGACGTCATAGGCGGTCTCGGCCACGCCCGCTGTTATCCCGCCCGGAATACAAAATGATGCGTTAGCCGTTAGCGAGTTAACGGCTTGTCGCTGGTTTACTGCGGCCGACGTTTCGGCTTAGCGGCCCCGGCACGTGATAGCATCGGCCGGATCGTGTGTCAAACCACGGGTATAAAGCTAAGGATTTCGCTTGCTTTTTCACGTTGCTCCTGGCTTGTATTTTACTTAGCCTCTTTCACAATACAGAGTGATGTCTACTACAGACTTTTCTCTGCTGAATTGTTATGTATTCAAGATGCTACCACCCGAAATGCGTCGCTGCACTACAATGTCATGTTGAACCTGGCAGTCGCTTGCTCAAGCTTTTCCGGTTCGGCTGGAAAGTTTCTCGGCTCGCTAGCCGGCTCGAGCCGCAAAATACGGCTCATGTCTCCAAATGTGAGCAGTGTATCGGTGAAGATTATTATACTCCACAGTCTACCGTTTCCCGAAGTACGGATTTCATGTAAAGCCCCGGTTCGAATAAAGCAAACTCGGTTGTCTGCTGATAACGCATGACGTACCGTTTAGACACAGTACATAAATTCGGCGTCGGCATAGTCATAGACGTCTTGAATGTTAATGAGGCGTGAGCGGATCGGCGTGATGACGATGCCAGTCAAATAGTGCCCTCTGGGAGGGCCTTATTGTCAATAGTGCCCCCATGAAGGGCATTTGGTTTAGATTTGGACCAATCGCGCGCAGGTATTTTGCGTTGAAGTATAACAATAGTTTTTAATTTCTTCATACGACAAAGAAAACATTTTACAAACATATTGAGGCTGCACGTGACTGTTGATTGTGTATTATTTTTTGTATTTTGGGTTTTTTACTTTTAGCAGTTTGTTTGTTACATGTACGTGTTTTTCGGTTTTGTCTCAATGTTTTAGATGTGGAAGGTGTCTTTTTCAAGTTTTTTTTCAACGTCGTGAGTTTTGTTGTTCGATGTTCGCAGATATGATGATATTTTTGTTCTCATTATTATAGAATCTGCATTATTTTACCTGCGAAGAAATGATATGTAATAACTGCTGGCTCCCTTGTCCCGCGTTTTACACAGTCGCGTTTGCAAATGATTACCGACTACCGGGACTCGGGGTTCTCGTTATTTCGCGTTAATTTTCGCCAGCTGCAAATTCAGTCGCAAAAACGCACCCGTTCATCATGCCGCCTGGCACAAAAGTGACGCCCCTGCACTTGCAAGGTGGCATTATTTTATAGAGTGTCTGTGCCGCATACATAATATAATTCCGTTTATCGCGGAGCAAAGGCGTTTATGTCAGCGTTGGCTGAAGACAGACGTGGCCATAATTGTTTTACGACCGGCGGGCTTTTCAGGGAATCAGTTGCGCAGTGGCGTTATTTCGGTAAATCATTTGGGTGGGGTCTCAGTTTGCAGCAGTAGCACTGTTTTAAAGGTACGATTTACAAGGGAAAAAATTAAAATCACAAATTCTTGGGGGTACGTAGACCTCTCTGGTCCCCTCTAAATAACGCCTCTGCAGTTGCGCTGCGGCAGGGGTCGGTGTATAATTTTTGTATTACCCCAACATTTTAGCTTGTGGAAAACCTTTCGTTGAAAAACACACTATCTGCGGTCCCCGTTTGAATTTGCTGTTTTCGTATGCAACAAACAGCGTTGTGGGTATGAAAGTTGGAGTCATGAAGTTGCAGTTTTACGACACACAGCTGCAAATTCTCGAAAAAAGATTACGGGTGTTCGGAATTATTTTAGTTTTGTACTTCAATCCCAATTTACGGGACTTTAGGCCTTGAAATTGTTATTTTGGAAAAACGTTTTCCAAAACGTAGAACGTTTCTGACAGACTAAAATTGAAGGGAAAAGGTTATTGTTTTCTTTTCTTTCTGCCATGACGCCGCTGTTGCCACGGCTGAAGCTGCGATTAAACGTAAAAAATAGTTTATAGTTCTTTATAAGAAACCCGTCTGAGAACTACGAAACGTCATCTGTCACGTGGGATCACACAGTGTCACCTGCCACACAGGTGAACGCGCTCCGCCTTAACCCCAGCCAGATAGGCCGGTACTCGATTAATCTACTTCGGAGGGATGGAAGGCTGAGTTGACTTGAAATCCCGGTGATGAAGTACGTTGTTTGTTGTGGTAGAAATTGTCAGATCTTGGCGTGATGTCGTGTAAGCCTACGTCGGAGGTACGTCATCGCTACCACAGCCAGGGTCTGGCGGCTGGTGGCTCCGCCCTGTTGGACGCTATCAACCGTGGTAAAGTCCACCTGGCAAAGTTCATCCTTGACGCCGGCGAGTATGATGTGGTCAACACGAGGGATTTCAACGGCAAAACTCCCCTCATTCGCGCCGTCTACATCAAGGTCCGCCGCCGCACAGTTATTACTGCTATTTTTTTTTTAAAAAAACAAGTAATTTGAGCAGAGCTCACGTGACGCGCGACATTATTGGTGCTGCCACCTGGGGAATCAGTGCACAAAGTGCAATACAATAGTGATACCGCGTTCTTTAAAAAGTAGCAAAATTTGAGGCTATACGTACGCAGGACAGGACTCCTTGCAAAACTCAAACGATTAGAATTTAGTTCTATGCTAAAAATTCTTATACGCGGATTGTCTTGGTCTGTCTGTAATGATTTTGGTAACTCACTGTTGAAATATAGACCGCAGCATAAAATCAGACGGACGGACAAACACCCAGACGATAGCTAAGACGCGCGAATACATGCAGTTGCGCGTAATTATTATGTTCGCGAACTGCACATGACTTCAAGCTCTATAATTATATTGAATAGCGGTAGGCTGCTGTATATCGGAAAGAAGTTACAAAAATAATTATATCGTCGTCAGTGTCATCGTTATTTATCGGCTTAGTTGGCTCGCGGCGCTGCAATCTATAAACGACCCTTATTTTCAGGCAACGTTTCTGTGGCTATCTTCGTCTGTCTGCTGTCTATCCCCAAATGTCAGTTGTCGTCAGCAGCTAAAAAGTGTGACATAAGGATAAACTAACATCTCCATCCCCAGTCTCTACCACATTTCAGAAAGCTGTCACCATCTCCACACATGCTGTCGTCATCGTCATCTCCATCCCCATCGTTATTTTAATGAAAAGCATTGCCACTAATAATCTGCACATATTAATACTCTTGGTTACTAATGTACTGCAAATTAATAACGTTTATCAATTTTACAGTTGCATGATCCGAATCACTGCTGGGTTTGCGATGTACCAGTACTATTTAGTAAAATGTATTGCTCCAATATATATATATATATATATATATATATATATATATATATATATTACAGCAATTACTACTGAAGTTCTTCCCATTATCGCGGTAAATACCTCGTTTACCGCGGTATTACCGCCGTCGCCACCCGAATCTAGCAGCTGTTGGTCGCTGCTAACAGCTTGTAGCGTTGTGATTCACGTCACTTACCGGCTTGTTAGTTTATTAAACTGTCAATATTTCCGAGTTGGTTAGAAATAACATAAACTAGAAAACAGTAATTTGTTAAAATAAAGGTGCCCATTGTGTTTGCCAGGTGAGAGCACCGTTCTCTGTGGATGTTTGAAAGCTCTGATCACTTCCAATTCGCTGCTGCGATCCTGTAAACGGCTGTAAAGAAATAAGTACTTTTTAGTTATTTTTATTACTGTCATTTTCGTGATAATTAGCCCCTTTGATCACTGACACTCCTCGTTGATTTTTTTTCAATTTTTGCGTGATTGGCGAACAAATATGTCGTCTGCTGTGTACTTGATAGGAAGAGAAGACGCGTTGCAAGGCATTTCAGCTGCTGCTCAGTAAAGGCGCTTCTGTGAACCTACAAGACGTGTCCGGTAGAACGGCTTTGAGTTATGCCTGCGAGATGCGATGCAATGACATCGTACGAATTCTTGTACAAAACAACGTCGACCCTGATATCGCCGACAACAAAGGTCCGTAACCTTTTCCTCTTTTTCTGCTTTTTGTTTTTGTCTTTAGGTAAGAAACCGTTGCAAAGGGCTAAATACTGCAGTTTTGCTCCGTGAAGCACGATTTTGTGACAGCCAAACAGTTTCGCACAGTGACAGTTCAGTGCACTCAGTGATGTTGTCAATCCACTTTTTCGGTCTTCCTTTCTGTCGTATGCCGTCGACCGATCCCAGCAGCACTGTCTTTATTATCATCCGGCATGCGACAGATATGTCTAATCGGTAACAAATTTCTGCGCCAAATAGTCTCCACAAGTGTTTCTGTCTACTTTCTGGCTTAGGGTGTCCTTTGTCTTTGACCACGATTAACAGTTAGGGGCTTGGTATCGGCGGATAATGCAAAAGGACTACACACAGATTGGTTACAATTTTATTTTGTATTTTATTGGCTACACATAAGCGGTTTTATAACCCTGTGTTGTCTGTTTGGTCAATATTTTCATATGATTTCTTATTCACATGTTATGTTACTTGTGATTGTTGATGATTTGAAAAAAAATAAATAAATCTGAAACATTTTCTTGATCCAGATAAAGCAACAAAAGCGGCAACAATAACAACATCAAAGTTCAGTCCGTTCTGACCGTTGTAGGCTTACTGCGTCAATATAAATGCAAAGCAGCAAAGAAAAATACACATTCTGGTCTTTTTTTTGTCTTAACTCGATTTGTCAACGAAAATGAGGTTTCCAGCTAAAGTGTTTTGCCGACATTAGCGACTACAGAGTCATTAGTTCTGCACCGGGCCCGTCAGTATACTGCCTGTGTGAGAGCACCGAATTATTTTTTTTTGTATTTATGTAGTTTTTTTATTATCTGATGGTGCTATATTGATTGTGACGATGGGTGGCCAGCATTTGATAAACGAATGCTCTTGTGGCTACCCTCCTGTAGCATTAATTGTTGGTTATAGTTTTTATTGTGGTTATGGAAAATCAACCGTCTCTCTTTATCCGTGCTTTTTATTAGGCGGCTATTACAACAGATGTTATCGTAGCGTGGTATGTCCGTCTGTCCGTCTGTCATACTCGTGCACCGTTTGAAGCCATTGGACTGAATGAAATGCTATGGGACGGGCACACTTCTGTGATCTAACGTAACATCGTATGGAACAAAAGCCGAGGGCTGGATAAGGGTTTTGAGGCCGCATGCTGGACAGAGTTATGAGGACTTTTCGTCCGCCGCTTTCCTCCATTCTGAAAAGCCCCGGTTTTCAGCAACGGAAGATGAGATTTGGCGTCGAAGTCGCAAGTCAAAATTTGCTCTGCAACTTGCGACGGAGTTGATGTGCGCCCCTCTCTTCTAATGGAAAAAATGTATTTATAGTGTTAGGTTATGTTTTAAACTAAACGATTAACTGATTGAAAACAAGCGACTTATTCGGTTATTTTATTTTGCTGCAATGTTAAATGAGCTGTATTTATTATTTAGACAATTAAATAATTAATCAGCTAATCAAATTAATTAGCCAATCAGTTAAATGTTTTCAGTAAAAATCAGCCAAAAACAGCAACCGACATCAGGTAAGCAATACCTACTTCGGCTATCAGTTGACTAAAGGTAAAGGTAAAGAAGTCCAACACTTGCTATAAGACTGTCGAAAGATTATTGGAGCAGTAAACAGCGCAAATCACAAAGGGCTATTTTAAGTCCAAACCGGGAAGAATAAAACTGTCAGTATGTCTAAGTGAGTAAGTAAGTGAGAAAGATATAAACAGCTCCTGCAGCTGGGACGCGACAATACGACGTGCTGTGCTCATGAACGTTATGAATAATACAGTCTCCGCAGCTTTCCGTTCCTCTGAGGTTCCTTCACACTTTCGCAACATCTCTTTGGCAATGTTTCATCTTCGAGCCTTTCGTTCAGCGGCGTAGACAAGGGAATCTAGGGAGCCCAGCCCATCCTTTTCAAATTTCACAGACTGCATTAAATTTAGTCAGTTTATTTCGAAAAAAATAATTAAAATATTTGTTGCCACCAGGTCTTATATTTCAATGCTATAATTCACCAAATTCGATTTCGGCTGGGGCTCTGCCCTAGACCCCGCTAAAGAGCTCACAGCGCACCCCAGGCTCTCTAGTTAAATCTTGAAGGCTCTACTTTTGAGGGAGAAAGGAAAAAGGGAAGGAACAGAAAAAGGTAAAAAAGGTGAGGAGTAAGGAAAACAAAGGGGAAAAAAGGAAAAAAGGTAAAGGGAAAAAAGACAGAAGTGGAAGAAAGGGAAAGAAAAAAAAGGAAAAAGTAAATCAAAGAAAATAGTGGAGGAAGGAGGGAGGTGAAAGGAAACGTGAAGGGAAAGAAAGCCCCCATTTCACATTTCTGGCTACGCCACGTCTTTCGTTTTTGACTTTTCGTGCAAATTTGAGAAAATTACCGAACAAATCTGGAAAAAGCTAAGTCTATGTTATTGAAAAAAGCGTTTTTGTTTTGTGGTATTTTTAGTTTTATGTATTTAAGTTTTAGTGTACGTAGAAGCTCGGACACAAAATTGAGACTAAAAACATGACACCTGCCATTCTCCCTGTCGCATCGTTTTCTTTAGGCTAAGTGGACGACGTAACGTCGAAACTCAGAAAATCCTGATGATTATAATACGAGATTAGACATAATTTGTAGTATAAACTGCACATCGAATAGTCAACTTTGAAACCTTAAATTTGGAATTTTGTGGTTTTTATCAAACCGATTTTCCAGTCGTGCTTTCGCGGCCGTTCTTATCATTGAGTGGGGTGTTACTGTTGCGGCAGGAACGACAACATAACCTTTCGCCATTTGTTCATGTATGTCGGCGCACTCGGCGTTGACAAAACTTACTTAATTCGCCGAAAGAATTGCTCTGGTTTGCGTGAAATTGTGTCACGGACGAATCGGTCACAAAATACACACCCTGTCCCCTGTTTTATCCAGACCATTCTGTACGAATGCACGTTACGTATCGCTATACCTGTAACCTATTGCCGTGCACTGCCTTAAGACCGTAGGCCTACGGCTCTATATTTGATGGGGTCGCTTCGCGGCAAGAAAGAAGAGAAGGGGACATAAACAACACAGGTGGAAGGTAGAGCAACGAGTGCAAGAATTTGTGCAGTATTCTGCTTTTAGTAGTGTGAGATGATGAATAATTAATTTATAGCCTCAAACGTCTAATCTATGTCGTACGTCGTCTGAAGATTTCGTTAACACCTGCCGATGTCTTTCGTCGACGGACGGTGCGTGTATACGTATATTGTGTTCCGACCGACCGGCCGGCCGGCTGCGGGCAGCTTCCTAGAAAGAACGGCAAACCGGGCAGACCGATTTATGCTAGTCCCAGATTGTAGAATTTGTATTAAGTTGGATTTACACCTAACGCAACGCACGAAACACGAGGTTCTTGCATACTATTTTGAGACAAGTGACGCAAGCGTCCCAACGGCCAAAACGCAGGATGGTAACGATGCCTGTTCTTGCGTTGCGTACGTTGCGTTGGCTTGCTACGTAGGGTGGAAAACAAACAAGCCTAGTTTCCACCCAACGCATAACAACGGAAGCTACGGACACAGCGCAAAAATAGACACTGCTTTTATCCTTGCGTTGCGTGCGCTGCGTTGGATGAAAATTACCCGTTACAGCAAACCGGGTTGAGCGATTTATGTCGGTCGGTGGCAGGAGCGGAGCAGCTGAGCATCCATCAGCCGTTGGTCAGCTGGTCAGCTGGGCAGTCTGTGGGGTCACGTGACGGACAGGACGCCAAGACCCGGATGATAATAATAAGCCTATTTGGTGAACATCTGTCATCTGAATTTTCTTGCGTCTAAGCACAGAATTTGGCTTCATCTACTCCGTACAACCCCATAGGCAGTTTTCCACAACCAAACCGAGTTTCACTATAATGAGTTTACTTATTTGGAGTTGTTTATCGCTTTTCCTATGAGCACAGAATTTGCATTCGATCCCCCAAAAAAACTCAGTTATGGTTGACTGATTTTTCTGGGCAGCTGCTAGTTGCGAGGCCACCAGCTCGCAGTCAGCTAAGTTCGTGTTAATTAACTACTACACTTTTCCCACACCTCTAAGTACAGAATTTGCGTTCATCTTTGTTCGTTCCGGCCGAAGTCGCCACACGACAGTTTCGGTTAAGCGCTCGAGGGGGGTCACGTGACGGAGTGGACGCGTACCTTGCAGTGATGTGCGCCGCCAACAGCACGTAACGTATTTCATCAGGCTGCTGCGCTGTCTGCTGCTGCAGCACGGCTTAATGTGATTAGCGTTGCTGCAGTCTTCTTGTGCAACTTCGGTCAGCCTTCTCGCCCTGCCTTGGGCTAGCGTTTCTTCTATAATGTGCTCTGTTGTAGCTTCGTAATGGCCGACAGTCATCTTACAGTTGTCCAGTGAAACGAACACTGCGATTTATATTTAAAAATCTAAATACGGATAACAAAAATAAAACGCGTTCTAGATGGCAAAACCGTAATTAATAAACTGTAACGATGTCAGAGCGTAAATTCTTGGCGAGGTTTATTAGCAGCCACAACTCTGTGCGCGGTCTTTTTTACACTGCCGAAAAAGACTAGAATGACGGAGTCGTTTTAACATTTACATCATGATTGACATTTGCTTCAAGATTTCTTGCGAAATAAAGATATGTGATAAGCTACTTTTGCGTAAATTGTTTTTCGCTCAAGTACTGTACACTGATGGCAAGAAAAGGCCAGGTAGACCGAGAACAAGTTATCTCACTAGCTTGAAGAAGTGACTGGATCCTACGGCAAGTGAGAATACCATTATCCAAGCAACTGCTTCGAGAGACACATGGCGCAACACGATCGCCAACGACCGGTCCGGGCACGGAAATTAACGACGACGACGACTGTACACTGCGAACATTCCCTCCCTAAAACTCTGCTTTGCGCAGGTTTGCAGTGGCACTGCAAAAGTTTCGTTCTCAAACTTGTCGGACAACGTCCAGATGTTGTGCATTTTTTGTACATTTCGTACAACAGATCGACAACTAATCGAAGCCAGTGGAATCTGGGCGTAGAGAGAAACGGAAGACGTCTACAGGTCCAGTGACGGGAAAGCACCGACGGCGATCTGGCGTCCACACGCAAGCGCACGCACGGACGGACGCACGAAGGCAGCGCCAATATGGCTGATTTGTTGCCTGCCCGGCTGCTGTACGCTGTGGTTAGCCGTTACTGGCCAATGTTTTCGAATCGACTCATAGGTTGAAACGTAACTTGTTTAATAAATTATACAAATTCATCGAAGTACAACATCCATTTTATTTTGAAACAGATTGTTGACGTTTCGGCAACCGCGGCTGCTGCCTTCGTCGGAACGACTGTCCGCCAAATGCCGCTGCGTCACTACTGGCCAATGTATTTATCAGTAACGTGGCGCCGCCCCGCCCACCGACCGACCTCACAGACACAACGACGACGACGACGACGAAGACGAGGACGAAATTAGCCGCAAACTGAGTTTCTCAGCGCAAATTGAGACATATGCCTGTGGGTCGTGATGGGGCTGCATGGTTGGCCGTTCCCTCTCCCCGCCTCTCGCAGATCGATGTTTTTACCTCACAGCGCACACAGCGCAACGTAAACTAGAAAAACTATGTCGGCCCGCTGCCACCGGAATAATATGCGGCCATCCGCCTGGAAATTAGAACGTTCGTTGAACGTCAGCTCAAAGTTTTTTTTTTGTTAGGCGCGTCCGCATATATGTTCATCCGCGGCCGATTTACCATACATCAGCCTTCAGCTACAACTGCTTTATCGTCTCGTTCATTTTCCGTTGTTGCTCTCTGAAATAAACTGAAATAAATTTCAGAGACACTAAAATTTATTTCAGTGTCTCTGAAATAAACTCACTCTCCGTTAGCACTAAAACTGTTGGTACTCGATCTTCTTCTTCTTTTTCTTTGTCTTATTCTTGTCTGTTAATTAACAACTGTTGAGGCCAAATACAATCTTCCTCGATGTCTCTCGATTGTGCGACAGTTTCACAGCTTTATACAGGGCCAACTCGGTACTCTATAGGCACTTCTAAATCTAGGCTCACCACATCACTTATCTACCACATCACTTAGGACAGGTCGGCGCCATCACAGCGCTTATGATTCGAATAATTACAATGTGAGAACAGCTAGCGCTATACCAAATTGGTTTTAATAGGTTAAACGCATGCTTTATCGTCTCGTTCATTTTCCGTTGTTGCTGTCTGAAATAAACTGAAATAAATTTCAGAGACACTAAAATTTATTTCAGTGTCATACGGCATACGCCGCTATTTCGGAAAGTTTTTGAGACCGGTGATTTTGATCTTTGATGACATTTTAAACGAAAAATTGGGACACAGGTCCTAGAACGGTAGGTCTTAGGCTAACCCTGTCAAGGTGAACGAACGTTTGCACTAGTGTTTTCTGGTGGCTATTCAAATTTTTGTATAAATTATCGAGCAACCGCGATTATACTTTACCGTTAATGGACATGGAGTAAACACACTTTGCAGTGTAGCTTGTCTTAGCCAGCCAGACATGAACGGGTTTTGATGATATCGTACGGAGGGGTAAACTAGAGAAACAATCAGTCAGATTTCAATGGGTTCCTGAATTTTGACCCCAATCATAATACACAGCAGCAGCTGTACTGAGTGACCTACGTTGTGTTCGTCAGATGACAGCAGAATCACTGTACTGTCCACCCAACTGCTCGGCGAAAGTTTGCGACCTCCGATCGCTGATCGTTGTTATTACGATCGTCCAACGTGCGACAACATCAGCAGCAGCTCGGACCGCTAGCCTTTGCGTTAGCGAGGCCGAATGCGTTCAATTCCCGCCAGGAAATTGCGTATATTCGGCCTGACTGACTCCATTCCTGGATTAAGGTGTCGTACGTCGCCGCCGAAAACCCAGCGTTGATAGTTGGCACCTGCGGGCTGGGCGAATGAAATGCATGGGTTTTGCGTCAGCGGCGTCAGTCGGTCTATTAACTCGCGCTTGAACAGACGATGTCATGATTTGGTTTTACGAAACGAAATGACGACGCCCGCCTTCATTCGTATTCTTCAGATTGTGTTCTTTGCGCATGAATAAACTCGTAGATTAGAAGGATCGCTAATAAACTTAGTAAAATATAAAAGTACAATAGTAAATGTGTGTTTGTTATGATCGCTGACCTTTCGGCAGGGACGGCTGTTGCTCTTTTCGCGATAATTTCCGTTTGCCGTTAGATGTCACTGCTGTCATTCAACTGTCTCCTATCTATGACAATCTGCTATTCGCCGGAGGCAGCGAGTTTTCATATTGGCCTTTCGCGCATGCGTGCTATTGTTTCCGCCGCGTTATCTGCGGTACGAGTTGCTGAATTTTTCGCCAAATTTTTGTCGTTATTGCATTTTGGGACTAAGATGATCTATGGGGTCAAAGTTGAAGGTCAAGGTTACAGTATAGTAATAGTGATAGCAATGCTAAGCGAGCGACAACGTTTATGATGCTGTCATCCTGGCACGAATCGACGACTATGAGAGTTCACCCCGGTTCATCCGATAAATGCAGCACACTACACCAGGTGGCCGCCGAGCTTAGAATCAAACCAATCAGTTTGAGACGTAGATCCGCCTAAACTGACAGTTATACATTCACTATCGCCATTTAAACTAGAAAGCTGACACGGCCGCATGGCGATGTAGTATTCAACTTTAAACCACACTCATCAGCTTGCACAGGTACCGTTTTCAAGATTTTCGGCTGCAGTCGTGCGTCATAAAGCAAACGATGGTGTGGCCCATACCGTCTTAGCGTGGTTTAAGTAGATACCGCACTGTCTGGAGTGGTACAACTCGTACTGCGTACTCGCTTACCGACTCAAGCAGTGCGGCATTTAGTTCAAGCAGTGTTTCTATTCCCCCAAATCTGGAATCAAAATCGGGCTTAAGTTTCCTTTCCTCTTTTTGGGCTTCTTTCTTTTCTGCCTCCCCATCCGTCCGCTCTTTTCACCTTTCCGTTTTTTTCCTACTTTTTTACCCTATGTTTTATTCCTTTTTCGCAGTTTCTCTCCGCGTTTTTTCTTCCCCTTTTCTTTGCCCAGTGAAAACAGGAAGAAGAGTTTTTTGATCTACACCATTAACAAAACTTCTCCTTTCACGCTTAGACTCAGTGGCTTTTATCCCTATATCTAATGGACGCAGCTTGCGCCCAATGAAATATAGGAAAAGAGAAGAGGGCAGTTTTGTTAAGGGTATAAATCAGAACTTTCCTTCTCTATTTTTCACTGGGCACAAGCTGTGCCTATAGCCAGGCACTGTGTTTCTAGTGCATGTTGTGTGTAGGCAATACGCCGCTAATCTACAGTTCGTACGTCGGTAACGACGTTGCGATCGGCATCCTGATCCGTTCGTTCCGTCGTCTCGGTCTGAATATCAACCATATGAACGCCGACCGCCAGACGGCGCTGCTTGTCGCCGCGTCACGCGGTTTTCTCGAGTGTGCCGCACTGCTGGCTACTGACGGCCGTGCAGATGTGACCCTACGCGACCCCGCTACTGGACGCACGGCCGAAGACTGGGCCAGGGCACGCGGATGTAGTACACCAGAGGTACTGCCCTTCGCCGTCATGTCAGCACAGGTGAGCTCCCGTCTCGTTTCTTGTCAATAACAAAAGTAACAAGATCAAAGTAATATGGCAAAAGGCAGAATCTTCGTTTGCACTCGCCGGGTGGCAGCACTGGCAGTTTGGTTGCAGTTTGCAATTGCATGTTATTGCAATTGCACGTATTTGCTGAGGTTTGTGACGCTTCAAATCTTTCTTCCCCTGGGATCAGGGAGTCTTATCTAAGACAATGTGTATTTGCCAATTGGCATCTAAATCTGTCAACTCAGTCTCGCATTTATTCGGGATAAGTAAATCGAATACCGATGGTCGGGCGAATTTACTAGTGTGGGTCGGGTAACAGCTAACCAGGGTAATTGGTGGCATTATATGTTAACTTTGAGATGAGTTGGGTCTTGAGAAGCTGTGCAAGGGTGTGCATGCCCATGACCAGGGCTCGAAGAGGGACGGTATGGACCGGTGTGGCATACCGGCACTTCTTTTCTGAGAAAAGACATAACGGTGTGTTTGTAGGCATTTTCCTGAGATTTAGGTCGCTGATATTTGCATTGATTAGTGGCCAAAATAGCGCTGGCCCTGAGTGCCCATGACCTTTTAACTCTGGATTATTTGGCCTTAAGTTAGAATGACATTACGCTATAAGGCAAATGTCGGCTAATGGGCCTAATGTGCGTCTTCTGCATGTATGTCGCTGAGTTAGAGCAATTTCCCAGAGGTCTTCAAGAAAAAAGAGCAATATAATTCACCTAGGTCGCCATCATGTTTGTTATCACCTGTTGTCGCCTGTAATGTTATGCAGGCGTTGTATTAGGCCGCATTGCGGGTTTTGCCCGTCCGTCCGACCGTCAGTTTGTCCGACGGCGAGGGTCCTTTTAAGTTAAAGACGCAGAAAATCAAAATTGGAGTAAATGTTTCCGTGGACTGGAATCACGGGTGTGCTAATTTTAACTCAAGTTTTAGTATTATGGTTAATGTTGCTCAGTGACGTTGGCTTTTTACTGAAAAAAAACTGTTTGCGACTGGTCTTTTTTACGCTGCAATATTTTTGCTTTAGTTCTTGTGGTACTATTAAGTGTGGCACTTTTTATGAGTTGTTGTGTCATATCACACGGCACGTTATAAAATAGCAATAAAGATAACTGAAACATATTTTTACCCCCGTCTCTAGCTTTTCCCTGAACAGCAACCAGAAACGCAGAAATTTTAGGCCCTACTTACGCCACCAACCTCTAACTTACCTGTTCTGCACATACGTTCGTCGGACGCTTTCTGTTTTTGGTCCGACAGTCTGGAACTCAGTGCCCAATGACCGGGGGAGCCGGAGTATTCTGCGGACATTTATAGACAGTCGGTGAAAACGTTTTTACTTTTGCAGTATTAGTGTGTGCTGCGCACTAGAGGTTTTTTGAACGAAAATGCACTATATAAATTTGCCTTTGACATTGACATTTTTACACTACGGTTCGTGGCGGTAACGCATTGTGTCCGATCAGAAAAGTTGCTCTACGCCGGGCCGGGTTAGTACTTGGATAGGCAACTGCCTACGGGCAGGTAAACCATTCGGTGTGTAACCAGCCGCCATAGGTCAGCTTTTTATCTCTCCAAGTTAGGTAAATCTAGTACCGGCCTATCGGTTCGGGTGGTAGGTGACACTGTGTGATACCATACGGCAGGTGACGCTATGTAGCTCTTTTATGGTTTTTTTTATAAAAAGCTGCACAGTACCTTTAATCTTTAAATTTTGATTACATTTCATTAAATGTACGGTGTAGAACGTGCGTCAGATGAAGTATCTGCGCATCAGTCGTCACGGCAAGGTGCGCGGAGGAATGCTGGATGATGATGACGACGTCGAGGAAGGGGACTCCGACTACAAACTGTCTCCATCCGCCGACGAAGACGAGTTCGACGCCGACGCACCACCAGGCGCCCGCGGCCCGCGCACCACGGCCTCAGGGGCGGCGGCCGGGGGCCGAGGGCTCGCTGGCGGGGTGACGGGTGAGACCGCGTGGCGCATGAGTGGCGCCGCGCGTCGCAAACGCCTTAGTCTACCGGCGATCCGCCTCTACTTCATACAGTTTCGTTCTAATAGGCCGCATTACGGGTCCTGCCCGTTTGTTTGTCCGTGCGTCTGTTCTTTTAAAATACAAGCTCCAAACTCGCTGGGGTACGTAGAAAACCGAGAGTAGCGCGAACGTTTTCCATGAGATCTGAAGTCACCGGTGAGCAATTTGCAACGTTATAAGATTACGATTAGCTTTAGGCCGCATTACGAGTCTTCCCCGTTCGTCCACGCGTCTGTTCGTTTTTGCTCGGAAGCGTACAAAACCGAAATCTCTGTGAACTTTGCCCAGACCGGAATCAGCGGTCAGCAGTTGTCAGGGTTATTGGATTAAGCCCAGAATTGAGCGATTTGGTTAGGCGATACGCCTCTACTCAAGCCTTGACTCGCCCGGAGCCTGTTACGCCGAGCAGTCGCTGGCGACAACGGCCGGTACCACCCAGGCGGCCAGCGCGCAAAACCAGACCATGAACAGCGGTTTTGAAAAGGTTGATTCAACCATGTTGGTCTGTAACGTCGTAGAATTTCTTTTTTTCTGCATAAGTTCTATCCTCATGCTGAGATAACCCTTGCAGGCCTAGCAAAACCAGACCAAGAACAACAAAAGTTTTTCGACGCACAATACCCAACTTGGAAAAGTCTGCCACATACTATTATCTTTCTACTATCGTCAGCGTTTTTCTTAGTATACGGACGTCTTACGACGGTATATGCTTTAACGATGACGTTCTAAATTATTTTCGTTTGTTTGTTATCATTTTTCTCAACCCTGGGCCGTGGGACGCGAAACCAGACCAAGAACAATTGTCGAGGTCTTTTGGCAGCGGAGATCCAATGCAGCCGAACGTTCTAGTATAATAAATTATCGAAGTCTGGTTGGATGGCTTTTCTCAATAATGTATGGATCGTCTTTTTTCGTTATTGCCCTGCTGAAACAAGAGTCTAAGATGATGTAGGAACCAGACCAAGAACAACGCCGTGGAACGAGGCTCGGGTAAGCTGAAGGGTCCCGTACATCCGGCATTGGCCGCTCGCCGGTCACGTGAGTTCAACCGTGCCGACACTGACTTTTTACCGTCAGTCATGCTGGAGGATGACGAGGAGACGGCGGACTTTTGATGACGCCGGGATTTTTCCCGCCGCCACCCACCGCGATATTAAACAACCAACCGCATGAACTGACGGACGACTGAGGTCGTGGTCACATGTAGAATTTTTTTTTAAATGTTGCAAAACGTTGCTGGCAAGTTTACAAAACGTGTTCAACATTTTGAACTTAGTGGACCATGCGTATGCGTAAAGATGTCACCGTCATAATGTTCAGTTAATTGAGGGTTCCGCAGCTCCGAAACGCATTGGCCGATCATTAAAGAAATTGGCAAGAATTAGTACAGCCTTAACCTGATTCGGTATACAAATTTTGATGTCAATCGGTTTAGAAAGGGTGTAGCTGCGCATAAGTAAAGTTGCCGTCATAATTTTAGTCGCTCTGCACTGTGGTGAAATGCCGTAATTCGGAGCCCTTTTATAGACTATTAGAGAGACATTAACCGATTTTCCAAAAATAGCAGAAATTATTTTGATCGTTACGTGCGCTGGTGTACAAATTTTGATTCAAATGAGTTTTGAAAAAGCGTGCTTGCGCATGCGCGAATTTGCCGCGGCTATCAATCATAATTTTTTAGTCACAGAGTGCGCTGTGATGAGATACCGTTTTCGGGGTCTCGAAGCTTCTAAACGCATTGACCGATTTTGAAAAAAATGATCAAAAATTCTTGTGCCGTTAACGCGGTTCGGTTTACACACTTTAATTTTAATCGGTTTAGAGAGAGTGTGGTTGCACTTGTATAGTTTTTTTTGATTGTGTGTAAAATTAACCAGATGCAAACATGTTTACACGAGCCACCGGCACATCCCGTTTTCGACATTTGTTCGGGATGCTAAAACTGTTTTACAGCTTGCAAATTTTTTACAAATGTTCCACGCAGCGTAAACCACACCCTAAAACATGTGAATATCGGATCGAAACCGAAACGGAAACCGATACTTGGAGTTTATTATACAAGTTTTCCGGTTTTCTGGTTTTGCTAAATGTGATGCCGGAGGCTACTACAATGGCGACGAACGCTACTCGCTCGGATATCTGCTGTTCATAAACGTATTTTTGCTAAGTATCGTGACTTGCAGCTTAGCTTGGCGTTACTGTCTGCGGCCGTCTTAGTAGGCCGTATTACGGGTCTTACCCGTCCGTCTGTCTCTCTGTGTTTGTCTGTCCCGTACGGGCTTTTTACAACTCGAAAGCAGAAAAGCGTAGAAAAAAAATTTTCCAGGACAGAAATAAACGGCGGTTTGCTAATTTTCCGCTGAAAAGGTCAAAGTCAAAGTTAACGTCAATGGACGTTCAGAAACCTTTAGAAAAATAACACATATTTTGTGTGCATACGATTTGCCTTGATACGATTTGATTCAGCATCGCCGGCCAAATTCAAAATAAGTAGGTCTAGGTTCTGTGTACACATATATAGTCGGACGGCTGCATGTTATGTTGGCACTGGGTCGACACGTTTGCTTGTTACACGAACTTATTAGTGCTGTTTTGGGTCGCATTCTGATTGTTGTACAAATGTGATCAATAGGTATCAGTAATCATATCTATCCAACGACTATAATTTGGCGTATACCCCGTTTACACGATCGAGCAAACATCGAGCAGACATCGAGCAAACGTCGAGCAATTATATATGTTAGCTGGACGAGCCAGCTCGTCGAGCCAGCTTCATCGTGTAAACGGGGTAGGTTCTTATTAGTGGTAACACGTTCTCGATCAACTGATCAGTTGTATAATAACTCTACGTAGGTCTAATGAGTGACAGCGAAAGCCGTGAAGTAAACAGTGAGTTCTGTGAAAATTCCGAGCCGCAAACTCATGTAAGGCAAGCAGTTATAGCTCACGAAACCAATCAATCAATCAAACAAACACACATGGTTTTGCATTGTAAAGTGGCGTCTGACTAAAAGCTAACTTACTGATTTTTTTTACTTCGAGGTTTGTCATTGTTTAGTTCTAGTGGCCATGTTGCATCGGAAGGACTTTGCTTTACCAACTGCTGAAGCATCAACCGATGTTATGCTAATCCATTTCATGGTCCTCATCTCCTTATCCCGACTGATAAATAATGTAATAGATTTTATCTACTTACGAAGGGCTTTCGGTAAAAGTGCAGTCCGTCGTTTTGTCCTAAGTCTTCGTGATGTATTTCTTATGCCGCGAATGTCACCGTTGGGAAGGTTGAATGCTTAAAAACGAAATGTTTGCACTAGAGACATTCGGTGCCTCCGCTCCGTACATAGGTCCTAGGCCTAACAAAATTAATTGCTCTATTGTATTGTATTATTCTGAAATACGTGTACATGTATATTGTTATAATACTTGCAAGCGTTGCTTATCTTCGAACGCTTCCACTATTATACTACTAGCCTACTACATTTTGTGCAGCATACACGACAACGTTTAAATATCGGTATATCTGGAACCATAAATGCAATAAACGTTTGAAAAAAATAAAACGTTAAACGCGTTATTATAAAAAAAATCTAAAGACGTTTGTAAACTTTGAACAAAAACATGATTTTTCTTTTTTAGTTATTTGACTAAATGCATTACATAATGATGCATGCAGTTCATCACTATCATCAAATTTTGTCATTATTAGTGAGTTAATGTAAAACTGGTACTCCGTTTACCAGTTGCACAACCATAATTGTTTGTAAGAAAAAAGCAGCAAAGTCTTAATAAGCCACGCATTTTTAGCAGTAATTGCATTTCACAAAGTAGGCTTAATGTAGCAATTCGTTTCAAATGGTGTGAAATCTCAATATTTTTTCTGATTTTTTTTCTGAAAAGTGTATGTGAAAAAATTGAAGATCGGTTAACAAACTTAGTCTTTACGTTTTGACTTGCTCATACTGTGATCATGACGTTATTTTTTGTCCTGCTGCCCTTGTAAAAATGTGGTAAATATTAATTCTCAAAAAGGTAGTTCCCGCCCTGCTGATGAAAAGGACGCCAAAAGGGGTAAAAGTCCTTAGTTTTGGCGAAATCACGGATGCGCCATTGTAACGGTGTTGGAGAACAGCGTTTAGTGAATGAAAGGGAAAATGGCGCACAGACACTGAACGATTGATTGACTGACTGACCGAATAACAGGAAGCGAAGACTGTCTTTCTCTGCAGATAGAACAGTCCTGACAGCTGCAATTATAAATGCAAAGTTAGCCTATACAACCGTATCAGTCTGCAGTAGCCTAGGTTTTATATTTGGGATACGCGGGAAAAAAACAGGTACATTTTTTCACAGAATTATACACTTTATACAGTAATTACTCGTATATACGGTTCATTTAGTAGAATAACAAAAATAGAAACAATCACAAATAGTAGACATCCGCTTTTGCGGCCACCCGGAGAACACAACGGGAGTTTTAGTTTACGCTCTGTCTCCTAATGGCAGGAGTGATTCAGAACCCACGAAAGAATTTGCGGATAGCCATGCACCGAAATTTCAGCGACAGTAACGCTGCCTTGGAAAGGCTTGGAGTATAAGCCAATGCTGACCAGCATTATGATGCCGAGATTCTTTGATGTATGTCAGAGCTAATAGCCTCACCCCATGCGGTCGAGAAGTGTCTTTCCAATGTTATTACTATCATCAGTAGGCCTACTAAGGCTACTAATCTGCGACCATCCCGTCTAGGCCGCATTAAACGTTTTGTCGTCCGTTCGTCCGTCCGTCCGTCTGTCTCTCTGTCATTTGGTCGATTTGTCCGTCTGTCCGGTAATCTTCTTTTTTATCTCTCTAATTCTATCATTACTGACCCAGTCGCTCAAAGGCGCTGGCTGTTCCATCATTACAGAAATGATGACAAGGCTGCTACTAGGCCTATTAGACGTCTTCACTTGGCTATGTCATGCACAATAGCCATTGCTTCGGCAAAGCGTATATTTTCTAGTCATACGGCTCCTTAAAAACAAAATGCATAAAAAAATCAACATTGGTCAGAACGTTTTCCGTGGCGGAAGTAGCCAGTGCTTCAACTTTAATTTTTAAAAAGTCGAAGGTCGATGTCCCATTGATTTGCAAATAAAAAACATAAAAACATGTTTTTAAAACATTTATTAAAACATTATAAAAATGCATAAAACATTAAACTGCAGATGTTTCCAATCGCTATTTTTTCGCCATTATAAATGCAAAAAAATATCTAACTCATAAAATTAAAAACAAAAACTTACCATTTGTAAAGACTAAAAACCGAAATGTACTGAATGTACAGATCAAAAACAGTTGAACGCATTTTGCCCATGAGAAATACATCATATTTGTGATTTTGTACGTTCATGATTTAACAATAACAAAAAACACGACATTAAAAACACAAAAAACATTAAAAAATAATTATAAAAACATTAAAAAATACAAAATTAAAAAATAAAAAAAACATGTTTTTAAACTTTTATAGAAAGCATAAAAATGTTTTTTTTACATTTATAGAACTCAAAAACATGACACCCATTTTACGGCTCGTCTGGTAACCTAATTCACTGTCGACGCCTGAGGCGCTCGGCAACTAGAGGGACGGCTACATATTATGTCGGCACTCGTCGCCGACATCTTTTCATGTTATTACTTATTATTACTATCACTATTACTATTACGTGTACTAATAATAGCTCGCTGCATGACGTGACATAAGGTCGGACAGACGGGCACAATATTACTATTGTCACATCTGCGAGTATCCATAGCTGGAAATGCGATGTTATTGGCAGAAGCTTAAATATAGGTAGATTGCGCCAGCTACACGTGGCTCAGCCCGGATGCCCTGTCACAACGGTTCTATTCTCGGCCAATCCGACCAGCCGTTATTGCTAAGATCACGGCGACAACGACCACTGTGGTGCAACTGTTGCATCGTGCTAATCTTCTCCGATTCCGATGACATTTTAAGCTCACAAAATGGGCGATCCGCCCGCGCCTTCCACTTCATTGTCTGAAGAGACGATGTGGGATACAGCCTTCCTTGCCTCCGGAATAATTATGCGGGATAATTATGCGCCCTGATTCTTTCTGAGACTTTGGCGCTTTATAAATCATTTACTTACTTACTTACTTACTTACTTAATTAAACCGCGTACCGGCCTGCTTAGCTGGGGTTAAAGCGAGGCGCGTTCATCTGTGATTTCACGTTGCAGGTGACACTTTGTAACTGTGACATGGGTTCACATGAATAGCCATACCCCTATACACTGTGTCCTAAAAAACGTCCCACTTTGTGACTGTCTTTCTGTTTGTTTTCGTTTGTGTGTGTCTGCTTCAAAGTGATCCAGAATCCAGGATTCCTGCCGGATCACCCCCAAAATTTAATCACTTGTAGCTTATGCCATGCCCGACATACCCTCAAAATTTCAGAAAGATCCGTCCATAACTTTTTGAGTTATC
>Ga0209367_1000656_pt1 | contig 36876 bp, 23 predicted proteins | sample WorMetLIZISLAND2_FD_187412 | JGI IMG/M metagenome (GOLD analysis project Ga0209367, IMG submission 187412) | Marine gutless worms symbiont microbial communities from Max Planck institute for Marine Microbiology, Germany - Olavius geniculatus... ...
AGAATGATGACTGTCTGGAGAATAACAGGAAAGATTATTAGAACTAACATTATGTTAATTACATGGTTAATTATAATGGAGTTCTTACAATTTTAGGTTTAGCTTGCTTTTTCTGCATTTTGCGTTCTTTGTTTATGTAAAGGTTAAACTTATTGTTCCATTATTACGTTTTGTTTGTGTGCATTCTGCCTGGAAAGGCCGACCCCGAAATGACCTATACTGTGTCGGGTGGGACGTTAAACCCTACTCACTCACTCACTCAATCATGGTTTTGGAGACAATTAGGCTCAAATAGTACAGGTAAAAGAGTTGATAGTTGAACACTTTTTTCATAGTTGTATAAGTAGTTAAGTACTGTCAATATGTTGCATTAGCTTTTGACACATGCTACAAAGAATGAAAAGAAAAGAAAGAAAAGTTCTACTGTATTTTGGGCCATACTGTACAAAGCCCTCAAATAGCAGCTAAAGAAATACTTGCTCTAATTAACCACATAACAGCAGACTGTGACATTATTTTAACTGCACTACAGAATAACCTTACAGTATTTACTTACAGAACTGTGCCAAACATCAAAATCAACAAAAATTTACTGACAAAAAACCGAATAAGTCAATAATGTTATGAACTTATGATGATATTTAGTCCAGCTAACAATGCACAGAAAACGGCAGACGTTGATACCTTATGTCCCACCAGCTTCATATAGGACTCGACAGCTTTAGTTGCAATGCTGTTTCCACGCAATGCCAGCGTATCATTATCTGACAAATGAAACTCAGAATCAGTAACCACACACGCAATAGCATCAGAAAGCCAGACTGTATTTTAGCCAATGACGAAAACATAACCGGTACCAAACTGGTACATACAATACTGTTAATATACAAAATAACAACGAGACATTTTTCTAGGGTTCTTCCACGGCAGACCTGAAAAATTACATGTTCAGAAATTATTGCAGCAAGCCTTTCTCAGACTGGATGTCCTTCCCATCACCCAACCAACAGCAAGTAAATGCAAACCACAACAGCAGATAAATAGAGACACAAACAGAGAGCACGAGTGTACCAAGTTTGTTGATTTCTGTAACGAGGATGTCCGTCAAGAAGTTCTGCACCAAGCCGTGTTTATGGAACACGGCAACAAGCACAGTGGCAAGCTTCTCCTTAATCTTGACGTCAACAACCGGCTCAAGAACATCAACCAGTGTGTTGTACTCTGCTTGTAACCACTAGACAATACAACGAACACACACAGATGTTACCACATTCAATGTGTAACAATTAGATTCACACCAAGCACAAACAGACACATGGACTCGATGTTTCTGAACGAGTGCAGCAAAAGCTGGCAGTGATGGTTTACTGAAGTCTTCAACACAAAGCACCAAGGTACCGTATTAATTGTTGCATCCCAATCTCCGACGTCGCAGCTATCAGCAACTGAGACAAGGTGAATGGACAAAGAGACAAGTGGACGAAGCTATGGTAACATCCTGCAAAAAGATCCGAGAGAAAATGGAAGCCACACGTACCATTTTCCAATCCTTTTGTGACGTCCAACGTGCCAGCCAAATTGTGTAAAAAAAGTGACAATGGCTTCCAACACAATGATGCTAACAAAAAACAGTTCCGATTATCAAATCTCTGTACTGCCACCCAAAACAATTCCAAAGCAGCAGATCATCTACGGACCTGAAGCAGTGGCTCATAGTACTTCAGAGGCAAGATGCTGACAGTCTGATACTGAGTCTTGACTCGCATGGACACCGAGTCATTGCGGTTGTCTCGCGTCGACCGGCCAACGACTGCCGAGCTCACGTGGTACCAGCGCTCCTCAAGCCGATGCTCACTGATCTCTGACACGCTGATGTTGACATAACCTACGTCAACACCAGAACAACCACATTCGCCACTCTCAAGCATCACAAAATTCATACAAAATTCCCAACATTTTCCAGACACTCCGAGACACTATTACCCATGCTGCGGTTACCTGGACCGTGCAAAATGAAAGCTGAAATGCAATATAACAGAATAACAATAAATAATGAGTGAAATGCTCCAAAGTACAGTATAAAATATTACATTATGTTATTATTATGCTGCATCAATCTTGCCAAAGCATAAAAATATCAACAAACCGATTTCTCTAAAAAGATTTCAACACGACAATTTACCGACAATTCCCCAACTTTTGTTAATTCGCTGATTTCTCCCTAAGACTGTCTGACAATTCCACATTTTCCATACAAGTCATCAACCGGTAATTTAAGTTACCAATAATTCAGTGACTATAATTTGTTCTGGTCCACTTCTATCTACTCGCTCCATTTTAAGCTGTGCCAATGCGACACACAAAAGAAAATTAAAAGGTCTGCTGATGCAAAAATTTTTACAGGCTGGTTACTGACTACCCTTCATGTCACCAAAGCATCAACATCAGAGCAGCAAATGGTTGGTGAAAAGTAACAACAATCGCTACAAAACTTCACACATGGAGATAATTTGTGCAAAAAGCTTGCTGACCTAGAAGTGTATGCTGGTCTTTCTTCTTCTTCTTATCTGCTTCCCTGAATATGCTGATTGTAATGATGTTGATCTGAGGAAGATCTCTGTGACAACGTAAACAAAAATAAACACAAATTCTGATGCAAATACAAGATATCCATAACTGATGTTTTCACTGTTCCATGACAACATCAATTATGACTTTATGAGAGTCACACTAAATGAAAACCTTTTACGTGATGCATATACTAATATTGTTTAATAAAAATTGCTTTGTTTTCAGCAGGTGTTTAAAAAATGTCAATGCTGTGTGACAGATGAAAACTCAACTTTGCAGAAGGCAGCAATTTTGACACATTAGTCCAGCAAGAAATAACACAGCAATGAAACCACATATCAACACTTACGTGAACTCGAACAGTTCATTCCACAGCAGAACGTCAGATTTGACGGACGTCTTTGCATAGAGAATCTTATCACAGCTGACTTCACAGAAGTACCGCAACGAACTGCAAACATCACATTACCCGATTACACATACGGCATACTGTGAAGACGTGCTCTATTACAAACACAGGACGTCAACAATGACAAGAATGTGGTATTTTCACACTGGCTGCACTACTACTAATTAGTCCACCTACAACTTCAGCAATATACCGATGTGTTAATTAAGGTGTTAATGCGTGCGTCAAAAAAATTAAGGCATCAACAGCACTACTTCTAATACAACACAATGTATGTAATGCAAAAAATAAATCAGTGCTTCTACCCATGCATTCTGGCTATTGCTTCACATCTGCTGCACATGTTCTTGTATCATTTGTGTGAGAGAAACCAGGGGCTTTAAACAACGCTAAAATCCTTACTTCTTTTTCTGTGGCAAATTCTTTGCCTCGCTGATACAGACGGTGAGTGAACTTTCGGTCCGACACTCAGAGTTCCGCCGTGGATGCATACACCGACGAAAGCTGTCGAACAAAATGTACCAAGATGAAATTACAAAACTGTTTTGCCTTTATTCAAACACTCAGATGCAGTCAATATAATTTACACAAAATCAATAAAATTAATCAATCGAAACAAAATATTCACAAAAAATTGTCAATGCACATTGGCAAATTCCTGTACAGAAATGCCTACAATGACACTTAACAGAGTAACCGATATGCAAAGTATACGTACTATTTAAGCCACGTCTGTCGATCTTCGTCCGTCCGACAGCAGTAGTACTTGCTGCCATTGCCGGTTGAGACCTGGAAGCAGTGGTTCTGATCTAGAATGCTGAAGTGGAGTGGCCGGACAGAGACATCCTTTGATGAGAGATCAATGGAATGAAGTCCACTCGGTGGAGACGATGGACACAGAGATTCATGGGACTGCGACGTTCGGACTTGAACGAGTGACAACTGCTCACTGGCAACAATACACAACGCATATAATTCCCAACTTTTAACTAATAATGTATATGCCGAGTAAGAAAGAGAATGAGTGAGTAGCGTTTAACATCCTGCTTGACAAATTATAGATCATTTTGAAGAGGTACCAAGGCAATCACCTGACCTGGTTCTACCCGGTATCATACGTTGATGAAGAATCAAGTTAGACTACTGGTGGCTTTTAGTGTCAAGTTTGATGACGTGAAACAATTGCCCTGTCAATTTGTAAATTTAGCATTACTGGTGTCTATAGATCAACACATGAAAAAGCTATAAAAAATCAATAACTGAAAAATAACTAAGTGACAAACAACTGATAAAACATCAAAACAAACACCAAAAACTCCAATATGCTTAAAAAACTCAAAAGAAAATATGCAGAAAAACTCGAGACCCATTTACCTCAGAGGACTCTGTGTAACAGGTACTTACTACGTAAGGTGACTTACTACACATAAGGTGATGCATTCAATTCCACAGTTATGCAACACAACACTAATACAAGCTAATAGCTTAAAATGAGCTGTCGCTGACAACAATGAAAATCAATGAATAAATAAATAAATAAACAAGATTGCACAATAGACTAGACCTATAAGACACATACGCTGGTCAACGACGTGAGCGTTAAATGAACTCTGACGTTTGCCAATGACACTTAATCAGACACGTCAGACTCAGAAGACTGATCATGCATCGACTAGGGTGCGTCGTGCAATTGCCAATAAAAAGTGACAGTTAAGCACGGGGCAGTAGCCACACTGCTGTGTCAGTCGATCACTTCGCTCCGAAAATTACCGTTTACGGGCAGAATAAAAATAAATAAATTGTACGATGGATCTACGCAATTGCTGTTTGCGAGACGAATGGTGTTTGAAGCCCGCTGCATGCATTGCTTTGTTCTATTAAACAGCGATCGGTCGGTCGGTGCACTGGGATGGTTATGCAAGCCTAGTTGCATGCCAACATTGCTGCTCAGATGGCAGGACAGAAACACACACACAGACAGATATATGCTTTCTGCTAAGATTTTGCAAGTTTAAGAAGCTGTATCAGCCATGACTGATACTGCCCAGCGACAGAGCTAAGCCACCCAGCTTTAAAGACGTACCAATTGGCACCACATTGCGCAGTATACTTATTTATATGCTTTTGAAGCCACAATGCTCGGAAAGCAGCCAATTTAAACTCAGTTACATTCAAATAATCATAAATAAAACTTTTCTAAATGAAATTATCAGTAACTATTGTTTTTGTATACCTCAAGAAGTATGACTTAAAATTAGCACAATGCTGTAGTAGACAGAAAATTAACACAAATTAAATGAAGAAGATGACATAAAGCAAGCAGCATACAATACAGAAGCGACAACAGATAACCACCAGCAGGAAAAACATCAATTCATGCAATATGAAGCTAACAAATCATAAGATAATCAGCCAAATCATAAGCATGAGCCAGACAGCAGAATTTGACGATCAGTCGATGGCTTTCACTAACTTTAAACTTTCCGCTACATTCAGTTAATTAATCACGGCACCAACAACACACACAAGCACAGTGCAATATTGCAATACGTAACACAACTACAATGGGAAAGCCACAAAACTGTTTTCAGACAACCAACCTGAACGGCATGCCTACCTCAGGGGACAAACATCCTTCACGGGCTTTGTGGTTTTAGAACCTAACCCATGTCTGGTGAGCCATCGGCGTGACTGTTGGCCGAGGCTGCGAGTGCGCTTCAGAGGCGAGCTGCTGGCTACCATTACATCATCATCATCATCAACGGCAAGCACAGGGACTCTGTGTGCAGAACACAGCCACAACAACAGTCCAAGCCACATGCAGCAAAGACTGCCGAGTGCCACTGACACTGACACCACCACGGACAACGGCACAACAGTCCAGTCCAACATGCAGACTCATGCACATGACAACATCGGCAAAACTTTGAATATAATGCACTACCATCTGTAAATTAATTGACAACTTGGCTACTTGGATTCCCACTGCAGTATAACAAAGTAGTGTAGCTATAAGCTTAGGGCATGGCGAATTATTTGCCAATAGTTTTATCCCAAATTTTACATAGAGCCTGCCTAAGAGTGAAAAAATGTTGAAAATCCATTGAGAGATGACAAAGATATCGACATGAGCTTGGCATATTACTCTTTTGGAACACTGTGTATGTAGACATCACAACTATGACCTAAGCATAGCAAAGTGTCAAATGAAATAAATTTCAATAATATTAGACCTAAAGTGATTGCAAAAAACTACTTGAGTAGAATCTGTGCATTATATTCAAAGTTTAAAATCACATTCAACATGCATCATCATCATTGCCGATGCATCTTTACACCACCACAAGACTATTGCAGCAGAAAAATCATGCAAATTGAAAAATTAAATACAGATGCAAAACTATTCTTCCGCATATCTTATAAGCATGCACAAATAACCAGCAAATGCAAAAAACATCTCTGGGACCGAATTGTTGCATGCTGTGGTATGTATTTGTGATCAAAACAAGGAAAAGTACTGAATTTAAATTGCTGGTACAAAGACCAAAAAAATCATTTACTGACTGACAGTTTTAATTCACTCTGAGTTTATTAACCATGTTTTAAATGTACATGAATGAATAATGAATATAAAGCGCAAGACATACACTAAACAACAGACTAACGAGCAGATGACAAACAGCAACTAAATTATTACATCAATAATTCCACCAAGTATAAAAAAATAAATGTAAGAAAAACTAAAAATGCATGACTAGGCCCTGACTAACTAAGAAAAAAACTGAAACTATCAATTTAAAACCAATACAGCCATTTTAATTCTCAACCAAACAACATTCAGCACTAATCAGAATGATGTGATATGCAGTAAATAATGGCAGCAATTCAATGATATTCACTGATAATTACAATATGCGAATGTCGTGCACTGCAAATTACTTTACAACCACACTCCATGCAACATGCAGCTTAATCACAAGCATATGCTATACGCTGACAATCCAGCACATTGAGCCACGGCATTTTACACAACTATCTAACACAGCACCAACCTGTCGATGATATCACTGGATTCCTGCGCTTCCCCGCCAACCTTCGACTGATCCTTACCAGCAGTCTTCTTGGCATTCCGGTCAAGCTTCGCCGAGCTCTTTGTCCGAGTGAGATTCTGCCGAAAGATCTGCTGTGTGAAGAATGTCTGCCAGTTGGTCAACAAACACAGCTATTATCACATCCAGTGACATTATCCAGTAACAGCATCACACACAAAACCTTTCTATGGGCACTTCCTAAACTTATCTAAGCAATCAGTAATCTACAGCAGTTGTCATGCAAAAGCTTTTTACATGCCGGGTGGCTTCTTAAAACTAAATTTACCGAAATCCAGGGATGTGCTCTCCAGACTACTGTGGTCTGAGAAGCTTGGACCTCGTCGGAGAATCGTCTTGTGTTGTGGTCTCATACTCTTGGTCTTGGTTTGGCAGTACATAGCTGACCTTGATATGATACATCTCAACACTTTACCACAACAGGTTCTCCGCGCTGGTGGTACTACGGCGTATTGGGGCGCATCCTCCAGCTGGTCGAAGGAGGAAGCCCTTCATGAGGTGACTCTGAAGGGTTGTGCTGAATAATACAAAATAAGGCACCATGGACCAACAGTACATGGTAGCTACTTCTGTGAAGTAGTGCAAGAAGGTTAACCTTCAAACAGCCTAAGATGCTGCTTTGAGGTAATACCATGAAACAGTTGTAGTTCAAGGAAGGCTGATCTCTCAGTCAGCTAAGAGTGCTGATTTGAGATCATGCCTAGATAGGGCTCATTGGGATCATACAGATACGCATGGATAACTGCTTGGTTGGTGTCTGCCTGGTCTGTGGTCTGGTCATGTGTGCTGAATGGCTTCTCTGTTCTCGTCGTGTATTGGAGTCGATCGGAGCATTGGAGAGACTCTTGCGAGGATGATGGGTCAGATTAGGATTTCCAGTACATACCGAATGCACGACAGTTCAGGACTATGGTTTTCCTGTCAGGCCTGGAAATCCCTTGGGGGCGGCTCTCCTTTGCCCTGTTTGGCTCTGGGGCATGGCAGAGGTGGTGTGGCTGCACTGCTCATGTGGCTGGGTTTCTGATGGGTTGGGCCACCTGTCAGGTGGTTTCCTGTGGGGACTGTGAAATTCTTTGGTTGGCCCCACGCCCACAGTACAAACAGTAGTCGTGGGCAGGGTAGTTGCGCTCTTTGCTATTCCTGCCTTAACTTTCTGAGGATGGCTGATGGGCCCACATAGCGGCCTAAGTCTATGGGGCAGCACTGGCTGCCCTGCCCCACTTTGGAACGTGAAACATGATACAACAAGTTAATTCACATACTGTAACTGGCACATGCTACTCAAAACTTACCAACCATGGTCTTCCAATTCTTAGCCTTGGTTTGGTATGAAATAAAGTGCATCTTAATCATCATATGCTATTCTGCGCATCCACTGAAAAGATGGTTGATGCTCTCTCTATGATCTTGGTCTTCAGATTTTGGTCTTCACATCACTGCAGAATGTCATTTATGTGCTCCTATGTACAGTTCTGCTTGTAATGCTTACTGATGCCACAAAACACTTACGACAAGCTTGGACTGGCTGCTCACTGGCTTTACATTCACGGAATCCTCCGAAATGTCTGAAGATATGCTGCCTCTTCTCTCACCATACCGCCAGCTGTCAGGAGTCTGCATATTCTGCTCCTCTGTGCCTGTAAAATATCATCATTGCCGATACATTACAGACTGATACATGTAATATGACCATTACAACTAGAAAAATGTCGGCCCAGTGCCAACATATCATGCGGCCATCCTCCTGATCTCTGAGCTTTTGGAATGGAAAATGGTGCGCACGGTCACACCAGTTTTGTTTTTCATATGTCTTTTAGTTTATTGTCATCCTTAGAATGTTAAATGTCAGTTTTTAGCTGTAACAGTGAATAAATAAATGGTAACTTCACTGATTCATTATTCATTATTCATCAATGTCACCGAATGGAGGGATGCCTTCAAAACAACTCACATCAGTCACAGGACATGAAATCAATCACACAAATGCATCCAGTCCACCGCGTTCAATCATTTATCACCCATTTTCAATTCAAATAGAACACAGTCAATAGAACTGCTGCAGACAGATAGTTTAGTCACTAGTTCAGGCAGAGATGTCAAGATAGACTTACTTGGCAGATTGACTTGTGTGAGCATGATTTCCATGTCTTTCTCGAGCGGTCGAATTCGATGATGTCTGTCAAACTCTTCCTTACTGCAGCCGACTGTGACGATCGTTGCATCCGACAGCTTGCCGCTATCATGTGCTGCCTGCTCCACGACATAACACACTTGACATTAGAGCAGAACTGTATGAAGGTGAAATATTTCCCAAACCATGAGGTCCATAAGTCAGCCCTGATTTCTGTTTCCTTGGCCCTCTGCTGGACATCAGTTTACATTGCCAGACAACAGATCAGATGGGACTAGTGCATTGCACGGTGTGTCAGTTTCCACCCTAGCTTTCACTAGTACTCACTGTGCCTACTCATGGACGGATGGCCAGGCTGAGTTGACCTGGGTGGCTTGGTTAAATGCCAAGATGGCCTATCCATGTGCAGTCACCCATCTCAGCATTAACCTAGCTCAGCTTAGAATAACTACACTGATGCAACCAACCATGTTATCGCTAGACCAAGCAAGTATGCACATTAATTCACCATATCTCAGTGAAATGCATGCAGCATATGTCATTCTACATGGTATAAGCCTACTTCATGTCTGCAGAAATGGCATGGCCAATGGCTGTGATCATGAACAGATCCTATTCACTATATTACTGCTTATATTTAGGGCTATGTCTAGTGTAAACTATGCATAAGCATTAGCAGAAGCAGCCTGAAACAAAACTGTCAATTCTATTATGCGCACTGGCCACAGCACTCACTAACCAATCAGGCAAATGCCTCTTACTGCCAGCTGAACAAAAAAAGTGAATTATATTAAACAGAGCTGTAAAATTAACGTGTTAATTAATGCGTTAATAAATTAACGTGCTTTTAAAAAATTAATGCATGCATACATAAATTTATTTAATTTAGTAAATTCTGTAGAGCAAAAGTTCCAATATTGTGTAAAACTGCAGTTATTTGACAATCGAATGAATTGAAGTAACTAAACTGTACTTGCTGTTCCATCACTATTGTAAATAAATATTATTCGGATGACAGGCTAATGGATTTCTATGGATTTCTATTTCTAACAGTGACGTGAGTTACTGTTGAAAAATGTGTTTCAGTTTACTTTCTAACTTTCCATATTCTACAGGTGGGGCCCCAAACGTCGCAGGGCCAGGAGTAACTTCCCCTACTTTCCCTTTCGATGGGCCCAAGTGTGTTAATAACGAATTAATAAATGCGTTAAAAAATTAACGCTCTGACAGCTCAAATTTTAAACTATTACGTCTGCATGATACAAAAAACTACAGCTATCTAAATAAAATAAGCTTAGCCTATTCAAGTTGTCAACTGTATTACATATCAAATGCCTATTTTCTTCTTACTTCTGTGTTATCATACAAAAAATGTTGGTCCACTAGCTGGCAATGACACTACAGTACCTACAGCCTATTCAAGAGAACTGTTGACAGTATTTCAGCAGACATGTTCACGTTGACCTTTTCATTGCGGAAGTGAAGTAGATGTTTAGTGAGGAAATGCAGCACACAAAGATGTGGCTCCCATATAGGCACGGGCGTCTTGCCGTCAGCGAATGAACTTGCCTCTCCATCACGACCAACTTCTACAAACCATCAACAGCACAGCTTTCAGACACTGACAACCAACAATGTACATCAGATAGTTTCTTCCTGCACCACATTCCCTCATTTCAGACAGGTTTGAGGGCATCAAGGCCAGCATTTTCAAGGCCAAGGCCACTAAATGATGGACTGTAAAAAACTATGGGCTGTCTAGTACTAATCAGCACATATGATATTAAAACTGCACACTTACACACTTAATACTGCACCATCACACCGACATAACAAAATGGATGTATTACCATAAACTTATTGCGCAGACAGAGCACATTCATACAAGTGACTAGATGCCAAAACCACCATGTTTTGTTGTGTCCTCAAAGACCAAATTCCTGATTTCAGATTCTTCCTCATGCACAGTCCAGGTTAAAATCAAACCAACTATTGTCAGAAAAGTCCTCTTAATGTAAAGTTCTGAAGCTGATACGTCGCCATTAGAGTTTCAAGCTCATAAGAACAATACGATGACATTCTGCATTGCATCCAATCCAAATCATATACAGCTATCAGCCTATCATTACTGTCATTAAGCAAAAATATGCCAAGACTTGACTGAGACTTGACTGATGCACAGCTATGTATGGGTAATGCTAAGAGGGAGTTTGACATAAGACTGAGAACGATCTGTGACTGATAGCCAATAATGCTTTAGCACAACAAAGGCCACAGATGCAGAAAAAATAGGTGCATGGTGCATTCGTGGCATGTCACATGTAGTATATTATGCCACTATAAGCAGAAAATCTGGTTGCAATTCAGTTTACAACAACCAGAAGCTGTGAAACAGAAGTACAGTGAACAGACGTTCAGTTATACTTATTAGATCAACCAGCACGGGTCCCCCCCCGCTATATACCCACTATACACTGGACACTCTATAAAGGCTGCATACTGAGCATAGTGTCCTACAATCAACGTGTGTGGCAATGGAAACGGGAGACAGATACATGGACACACTGACACAGACAGCATAAGAGAGCTATTCAGCACAGTGCAGCGACATGAAGCTGATTGCATGAGGACTTGTCGCCGTGGGGCACTTCGATGCAGAGGGAATAAACCCACCTCTTGGTTTGTGTGGACACTCGGCACCCACAGACAGGGACATCCAGAGCCACAGCGAGGCCCGGGGAAAACTTCCCCCCTTATCCCTCCCCTCTCGAAGGACCTGTCCACACGCAGGAGCAATGGGGTGCACTATCCCCCTTTATTTTAAAAATTACAATAATTACCCAAATTATCCAAAAGGTATGCCACAGTTACACAAATGAATTCAATATTACACTTCACTTGCCAACAGATCTTTTACTAAATTCCACGCAGACGCCGTCAGTGTGCAAAAAGCAACTTGAGCTTGGTTCGTACGGTTCCTATGTCTCAAAAATCCTCAACTCAGGTCTGACTGCATAATAATAAGCAAAGTGATCGTGCTGCACTGAAGAATTCATGCCCAAGTCCAAACCATCACATGAATTGTTTTGTGACGCCATTCTCTTTATATTTCGAGCATTTGCGCCTGGAAAAAAATTAAGCAATCTATCTGAATTTCCTTGAAAAACGAAAGGTTGGGACGGGTACCGACAGAAGCAGTCATATCTGAGTCATGAGTTTCAGCCTTCTGTTGTTGTTGACGGAGACATCGCTTAACAAACGGCGGTCAGTTATTTATGATCATCCACCCAGACAGGAATCCAATTAGCTCAATTTTACCACACTATAACTGATGGTTATGAGAGCTCAGCCGAGGAATATGCTTAGGAGTTACTACATATCCATACGCAAAAAGATACAACACGGAGGCCGAAGCACTAGCCTCTGGGTTTTCGCCTCTTGCAAAAGATATCCTGTTTATTGCAACTAACATTAACACTAACGCTGGAGTGGGACACTTTCAGCTGTGCTGGCAGGTGATGCTCCGTAGCTCTGAAATAGATTTCTCATGAAGAGCTATATACCATTTAAACATTTAACGCTAACATTAACTAAGAAATCATGAATTTTTCACGGACATAAATAACTTTCTTGTTGCGCAATGCACAGTGCAAGGCTCAGACAGCGCTAACCATAAATGACAGCACCGTTGCGTTACATTAACTGATCACTGAACTGAATTAATAAGCACATCGACGTCCATCCACCGCGAGGGAACATTAATACTGCAACATTTATGCCTATCAGATTGGACCCTCGCTGAGAGGCTGCTACGTCTGAGCCCTCTCTCCCCATCAGTACGGTCTCCAAGCCATTCAAAATGTATTAGAGATTCACTGGAACAGAATTATTCCCCATTCCCATCCATTCCTGGCGCAAGTATTTGACTGTCCCCACACTTGAAACCACGTCTTTTTAGTCAGCATTCAACAGCCAAAAAAATTAATTTACAAAGTCAGGATGAATGTGTAATTGTAAGGTGACAACTACTGACTGCAATTCCGGAACGGAAACGTGTAATGCCGGGATCCAAATTTTTCGCGATTAGGTATACATCAGTAAAACTGGAATATATTAAATGACTGTCACTCTACCACTGACCATTCAACGTTTGTTAAAAATAAAAACGTTTATAAACGTTTATTATAACTATGCTCTAGAAAGTATCGACGGTCTATACTCCATAACGAGGACCGTCATCTTGCATTCAGACGCATCTCCCCAGACATGCCAGGTCGTCCGTAATTCGACCATGTCAGCTGGTGCAATATGACCAAGAGGTGAAGTGGAGAAAGGGGCGACGCGGTGGGGGTCCCGGGTACAAACTATACCCTCCACTACTCCCCCCCCGGCAAGCAGCAAAGCAAAGCAGCAGCTGCATCATGCATTGCATGTGAAGCACGTAAACCGGAGCTACCCACCATGCACCGCGGCGGCTACGCTATAGAGCTACCGCTTGCAGTCGTCAGGTCCGGGCATAACCGGCAATCCGGCACGCTAAATGTTCCGGCATAATTTCACCAGAGTTTAAGCTCCCTCCCTCACAAGTACACTCGCGACGTTACAGTTAGCTACTTATCTGACGCAAAAAGACGGACGGCGACCAAGGCCCCTCTCCCCCTCTTCCCGTCTGCTTACCTCCTTCCCTTCTCCTAAAAGTAGAACCCCTGAAATCCAGCTAAGGGGTCTGGAAGACGCTGTAAGCTCCCCCAGCATAGTCTGAGGTGGAGACCCAGACGAAATCGAATTTTGTCCACCTGGTGCCAACAACTTCAATTATTTTCCTGAAAATCAACTAAACAAATTAAGTGCAGTTTAAAAAATAAGAGCAAATTGGAACCTAAAACGGTTGCTAAATGAACACACTAGTGGTAATTTGGTCATTGATAGATGCAAACATCAGCGACGAGTTGCATGAATGTCAGAAAACTACCAGCAAAGCATATCTTGTCTCAGAAAAGACGTTACCTGTGATGTATGCCATTCTGCCAACTTCGAGCACCGATGGTGACATAGTCCCACTCCCCTGGCTTTAAAAATGTGGAGAGATGAATGCAGTGTACTGCAGCTAACGTCACGGAATCGTTATTCCCATTCCCAATAATACTGGAATGACTGTTTGGAGTCAACGTCTTGCTACGGCTTTGTATTAATCGACATTCAACACTGAATGATATCACAGATAGAACTGGAAAGAATACAACTTGAACCATCGACACTCAACAGGCAAATGCTGTGAAACTGTAACAGAAGCTGAAAAGTTGACTCCCAAAATTTCACGGGTAGCAGCGACAGGTGAATGACACGACAGCCGAATGTGCACACATTTTTTTCAAAAATACACCCAATGCCCCCACCGAGGTCAGCCATCTCGTCGCGGTGGTGGGGCTTCACATGCACCCAAAAGATTTCTAAAATCTGGAGGGTAGGAGCTAACTAAGAGCTGACCAAACCTGTAAGAGCAGACTTGCTACCAGTGCTCACGTGCCGGTTAGTCTCGGGCTTTCACGTGGTTTCGGCTTCACGGCCGTTTATGGCTTCACAGCCGTCCACGGCTTCATAGCCGTCTCCTGTAACCTTATGGTTACATTCCGGGATGCTCATTGGGCCGAAATGATACGGCCTCAGCGCTGGGCAGGTGTAACAGCCTGACCACTCCGAAGGTAAGGTAAGGTACATCCAATGCCAACGGAATATGGCAACACGTGTTATATACACTTGCACAGACTGCTGTTATTCCTTATTCGCTGTTGGACAATTCAATGCTAATTGCTAACCGGCAAGATCGACTCACGTAGGGTCAAACGGTGCTCAAACATCACATTCAAGTGTACAGAAACTGCACGTGCAATTGCATATACGTCCATGGTTCGTCTGTCGGCATTATGCAAAATGGGATGTGAATGCAGATTCCATTAAACATTTTCAGTCATCTCTCATTTAAAACGCTGGTGCCCATTATAGAAAAGTGAAATATCTGGAATAAAATTATTACTGAATAAGTAACACAGTAAGCAATTTATTGATCGCATGTCAGACGCACATGCTCAGTGCATACAATAACGACACATTATGCGTCGAGCGGGACATAAACCTCAACTGTGAATTAACATACAGGCGCAGTAAAAGATTCCGTAAAACAAAAGTCTAAGGTACTTGCAGCACCTGATAACGTTGGACGATATCAGATGCAACAACGGTGGACAGATGCAACAGCGCATAAAGAATACACTCAATCCTATCACATCAATGCACTATGACAATCCGATTCCCGTGAACAGAAGTAGATATCACATGGATGGTTAATTAAAGCTAGCACTTCCCGGCGACAAAGAAGACGGCTTCGATTTTCTTTTCGAGGAACTATTCATTATTAACGAATTTGCAAGTGCTGCGTCTCAAGCGCCAGGTAAGTAATTAATACAGAATTGTGTGTGCAGCAGCACGACGGCAATGCATTGCTTTGGTGAGCAGCTGTGTCACAGCTGATGCAACTAGACAAGCTGTTCAGTGACTTCTAAACCACCGACTGCTATATACTGGCTTGAACGACAATCAGCTTGCACTGGCACCGTTGCCAGCAACTTTCGGCTGCAACTGTGCGTCATAAAGCAAAGGACAGTGCAGTCTATGGGATTTGAGACTTGTTTAAGAACATACCACACTGTCCGGAGTGGCATAAGCTCGCACTGTGCGCTAGCTTACCCACTCCAGCAGTGCGGTATCCAGTACAAACTAAGCATAGTACGTATAGGAATTCATGTCTAAACGCACGCCTCTACTATGGGCTCATTTTTATGCAGTGCCCTCAAATGGCTTGACGGACTAACTGTTAAAATGTCTAGATTACAATCAGGAAGCCAGTCACTGGTCCGACTCCTGGTACAGTCGAACGGTTACTTCGTGGACGGGAGACTGACTGACTGTCTGAGGAGTGAGAACCATATTAAACCATCTCGAAATCAACTAGCCATCCACTAACGTCAGCTCAGCCTTCCATCTCTCCCGGGTAGAAACATCATGCAACTCTCTGCTCAGTATATACACGACACAAACTAAAGACAAACTTATAAATGAGCTGCATGTACATCAACTGAACCACAGCGACCACAGCTCCTCTAGATCAGCAGGCTGCATCTTGATACTACGGTGCTATGCTATGCTAATCGGTTTTTATGTGTTATACCAGCATGTTTATGACCACGTACAACATGGCTGCATTGCAACTCCAACGCAGATAAGACACGCTTTGCTTAATCGACAAGTGGATGAAAAAAATTCATTAAATTCACAACAATATACTTGAATACAGAAACGTCAGCCTAGTAGCCACAGTGTAGGCTGTGCGTGATGTATTATAAGTGTCCACACAAAAGGTGGCAGACAGACAGACAGACGTCAGAATAGTATGATAACGGTCATTAAGGGACGGTCAAGTCAAGCATACATTCAGGCTGTAAACCCATCAACCCGGAACTCAGCACGATAACAGGAGCTCTATACATTATTCACGTACAGATGGCGTATAGGCATAATACAGGACGCCAAACACAGTAAACTGTCATGAGCTGAAACGCAAAAGCTATACGACTGTGACACTAGAACACATGTTGTTGAAAAAAAACTTAAAACTGCTGGCACCAGATGTCATATTTTAAGGCTAAAATGCACCTAATTCGATTTCGGCCGGGCTCCTACCCAGACACCGTTGGGGAGCTCACAGCGTTCTCCCAGACCTCTAGCTGGATTTAAGTGGTCTCACTTTTAAAGTTCTAGAACAGGGAAAAGAAACAGGGGGAAGGGAGACATGTGAAAGGAAATGGTTTAAGTATGGGGAGAGAGAGAAGAAGGGAAAAGCGGTAGGTAAAAAGACAAGTAATTTGAGTAAAGCTCACGTGACGCGCGATAGCAACGGTCATGCCACTTTGGCAATCAATGTACAGCAATAAGATATTAAAGCATCTTGAAAGAGTACTTAAATTTGAGGCCTCCGTACGAAAGACTCCTTGAATATAAGAGATCAAAACTTAAGATTCTTAAAAATGTATGTTCTATGCTAAAAATGTCATACGCAGGTTGTCCAGGTCCATCTCCAGCCATTTTGGCACAATTCACTCTTAAAATGTTTGTCGCAGCCGAAAATTGCAAAAAAAAATCCCTAAAACCCCTATTATTGGGGTTCAAGGTCATTCACGTTTAATGCTGAAAATTTCATACGCACGTTGTCTTGGTCTATCTCCAGCCATTTCGTCCAATTCAGTGTTGCAATGTGCGCTGCATCCAAAAATTGCAAAAAATTAACTAAAACCCTCTTTTTCAGTTGTTCAAGGTCATCGATGTTAATAAATTTAAAAAGCCTGTCACCAGTGCTTCTTGTGATAAGCAGCATGTCTGTACCTATCTGCAACCGTTTTCACACTATACGAGCCAATAACGGCAACATAACGTCATTTTAAGGGGGGTACCCCTCTTTGACACCCTCGTTCGAGGGGAACCCCTGCGCCCAGAGGCACAAAATTTTGTCACGATAAACTAGAGACCTTGGGGTAGCCCACAGTGAAGATTTCGTGATCCTAGCTTGCACCGTTTTGATACAGTCCACGAGTGTGACAGACGCCTAGACGACGCGCGAGGCATTCTGCTATCGCGCGTAAAAAGGAAAAGACAAAAAGGGGAAGGGGAATATGGAGGATGAATCTCCCTCAAAGTCTGGAGATACTAGCAGCACTGATAGAATTCGTGATTGGTGCCCCTCCTTCATCCTTTTTCCAATGGATCTTTGACGAGGGGGCAGCAGTGGCAGGGTGGCTGGAATCCTCGTGCATCTAACAATGTGTGGGCGTCATCCCTTTTCCTTACGCAGGAACTTATTTTCTCCAGCACAATGTGACCTATCAGTTTGATGGACGGATGGAATCGATCTTCATTATAAACGTGGCGACGCCGCCGCTTCGCTGTCTGCCGGCCATTAACCATTTACCGGTAACGCAGCAGTGACTACATTACTACAGGTTGAATGATTAGTTGACATCGCCGAGCGCCCGAACGCACTAAAAATACGCCCCGATGCAATACGCGATTTATCGATTTCTTTTCAACCGCCGCTTGAACCCGCGCATGATTACGTAGTCACGTCGCGTGCGTACGTACACGTATGCTGTCTATAACCATCTCTCCTGAACAAGATATCTCCAGAAGCTATGACGATTAATTTTAGAGAGATACGGTACGTAGGGCATTTCTAGTTTTATGTAGAACAAATGGACTGTGCTAAAATTCAAACTAAATCAAACGCATATCGAATCCCATTTGGCGTTCAAATCAGATCAGCTAAACACCAGCATGCAGTCAGTTCGCATTTCCACGGGTGATTCAATACAAATCAAAATCCTGAACGGTGTCTGCCCATCACTGCTACTGCTGGCACATCCTGACTGGCGTTATCAAACGATGCGCATCAGCCTCGCTGGACTATACTATATAGTCAGTACACTGGCTGCTGGCGAGAGATAGCTGCATATCCTGCTGCGGTTACAGGCACTGCGGCACCCGTCCAGAGAGCAACCGGTTCACTCCGAGAAATATCACGGAAGCATCCCAGCCTGCCACCGGCGCAGCTGCCGAGCAGTATATCAAGTACCCTAGCAGCAAAGCCTGCTCTTCATCATCATCATCACCTCAGTCGCTAGGTGGCGCCAGGTAGATCACTACGTCCGTCGGAATCCAATACATTAACCGGTCCAGTGCTCCGTCGGTCGATCCGTCTGCGAGTCGCTGACGGCCAGTCTAGTAGTCTACAGCCATCAAGATCACTTTAACCATCAACAGCAGGCAGCAACGTTCCATTACACAACTGCCGCATGGCTATAACCATTTTTAACAGCGCCTTAGCACAGAGAGCGCTGTTATATCCACGGTCGGCACGTCCGTCCGTCCGTCTACCTGTCTGTCTGCAGTCATGGGCAGGTACAGAGTCAAGTTCACAAAATCTCACTAGCCCTCCTGCCCTAAGACTCTCATTTTGCCAAATAAGGTTCATCTCAAAATTTGAATGTACAGTTGACAGTTTTCTGGAAATCCCCACCAACAACTGCAACTGCTGCATGCCAAATTCCACAACATTTTAACATTTTCCACTAAAGCAGTCATTCTGCAATGCAATCAGTGTTTAGCGCATGTAGAACACTTGCCTTGCCGACGTCGTAACCAACGGTTACTGTACAAGTAACCGTTGAGTGACAGTGGCAAGGATGCCTAAACAATGCTATCATATCACCAAGAAGATGTTGCAAGTTTCATCTGATAACCATGACGACAGCTCTCTCCACAGTAAGCTGTCAGTCAGTGACTGCAATGCCCCGCAGACGTCTAAACGTCTGTGCCAGGCAGCAGCGGTTTGGCAAAGAAAACTGATAAAGACGCCATTGGACCAGACACGGGCCAGGTGCTAGCTAATACCTAGGTATAAAGCCAAGGAGGTCAAGTAGCAGGCCACACGTTGCCAGCACTCTCCCACAACTGAGCCACACTAGGCAGGTGCAAATGCAACAGCTACTCTCCACTGGCATAATTACCTGCTTACTATTCTCTGAGCTGAGCCGTTACAGCAGGCATGACCAATTACATCTAGACAGCACTTACTCACCAGGACCTGATTGTGGGCGGGTGGGTAGGTCCCTACCAGAGCGGCCCGGCCCTGATTCTCATGGCCATGCCATTAATGGTAGTAATCTGCCAGGTACGAAGGAAATGCACTCTGGCGCCCAACACATGGTCCCCACAACAGCTGCATCAATATCACAAGCCCTCAACTGTCACATATGATAGCATCTAGTGCATTACCACTAAAACATCAAATAGTGGCATCAAAAAGGAAGTGTCGTCTGTTAAGCACTTTTTACATGATTCACTCGTAAAACGTTAATTCATATAATATAATCCATCATGATGCGAAGCGTTCAGCCGTAGCATTCCGCCGTTGCGATTTGTCGCCAAAACGAGCGATCTTCTGCCAGCTGCACACTTTTAAATAATAACCTCTGAAGTCTTAGTTTCAAATTTGCAGTTTTCTGCCGATTTATTGGTGGAAAACTGCCAATTTTTCCCTACCAACTCTCATTTAACACTCTCATTTAGGGTGACCCAAAGTTCAAATTTGTGAAAAGCAAAAAACAGATACTGGCAGCAGAGTTTTTCACTGAACTTTACGAATCCTGAAACCAGAGTACTTTGTTGAGGTGACAGTGAAAACTTTGTGATCTTAGCTTGCATTGTTTTTATAGAATCACAGATTGATGGACAGAGAGACAGACAAACAGTCTGCATAGCAAGCTATGCTGACATCCTGTAAAAAAAACTTCAAATATTCACTGTAAACAACTGCTCACGAAAATTCAAACCAGTAATGTTTAAGACATTTCAAACCACATATTTTCCAAGCTGTCACCAGTTATGTAATCTTGAGACCATAAAAAATGCAACCTAGGCCTTGCTTTTGAACAGATTAGTCTTAGTTTCAACAGACTGATTCAACAAGCTTAAATTCATAAGATACACTAAGATCTAAACAATTTAGTGTGATGTTGGTAAAATGCAGTGCATGGCGTTATATTGACCTTGCAGGCTTGCATGCAATGGACACAGAGCACTGACAGCAGTGGTCAAGAACAACAGCTAGGCCCTATTTACTAGGTGAGCTTGCAGTTCACATCATTTTTCCTGACACGGAATGATCAAACACTCAAAACATTGGTCACTTTACCACTGATGGTGGACAAATAATCTTCTTTATTTCTTACCTTTTCACTTTTCCTCTTTCTCATTTTAGTTTCCTTTATTTCAGTCATTTTCCGGATTTTTAAAGTTTTACGTTTAACATTATTTCTATTTTCAGTATCTGTCATTTTGATTTTCTTTAAAAACATTTCAGTTCTTTTTAGTTTATGTGCTATATTAAACTCACAGTTTGTCTGTCAGTCAGAGTTTTCAATAGACCTAAATTTTCAGGATGTCATGACTTCCAAGCTGAAAAAAATTGAACGTCAGTGTACAAAATCTGGAAGTCATGCAGTAGGCTTACAAGAAAACTCAAGCAAGAAAATAACACAATGCAACACAATATATACATACTACACGCGTCACCAGGCCTTGGTTTTAAAAACAAGCATCACTCAATTATAGCTCTATGTAAAAGGAAGGACACAGTTTCTGGATCAAAAATTATTTATTGCACACATTGTTGCATAAGCCTACGGTAGGCCTAGGCTTATATAACGTGTCAAACTGCCATACCGCATCTTCATAGGGACGTCTACACCATATAAACCTTGGCGCAAATGCTCCAAAAAATAGGGGGGTTTGGGAGGAAATTAGGGGAGAGAGGTTGAACAAATTCTACATGTCTGATATATTTATGATATATTGTAAGCAGAAGTGTTGTTTGACGCTTAGAATGCACCGTATTCGCTGGTATGTCGGTATGGGTCCTTATAGCTGTCGTCAGCATTATACCGAATAGTCCCACCGACGCTCAAAATATCACGAATGTTATTGGCTGACAGTGCATGACAAATCTTACTGTAACCAACGCTCACGTCTGCTGCCCAGTTTTCATGACATACTGCACCTCAGCTTCTAAGATGCTGTTTTCATGATTTACGATATCTTGCAATCAGACACATGGATGCACCAAATTCGTTTTTCACCGAGGCTCCGCCCCGGACCCTGTTAGGGCAGCTCACGATGCTCCCCAGACCTTCTTGTTGGCTGGAGAAAAGGATATCCCTTTTTATTCCCCACCCCTTCTTCGCCGCCTACGACGCCTCGTGCTCAGCGCCTGCGGTGCCTCAACTTGAGTTGTTGTGGGCGTGGGGAAACAGCCAACAGTTTTATTTGGCTGATGCTGTGGTTGGTGTGCAGGTTTTAAACGTCGGCGCGGTAATTTCCTGCCGGTGTGGTCGGTGAGGGGGGCCGGTGCGGTGTTTCGTCACACCCCAGCCCGGAACCGCTGATGACACCGACAGTAAACAACTTACCCCACACGTTCATCCAGCCCTGCACCACCAACGACGACGATTCCTCCTGCAACGCTGCTGCTGTCGTCATCACCAATGTCTAAAAACGCTGTATATTTACACATAAAATATAAACAATACGCATCTTCGCCAAAATAAAAACATGCAGCCGGAAACGGTCGACGGAAAATCAATGCCTAGTGCCTACTTGCTAATCTGCAGGCGTCACTGGTGATTCGAGAACCAGGCAGTACACAGTAAATAAGTAACAAGTGAACGACCAGTAAATGACGCCATAGCGTCACAGTTTTTGAAGCCAAATTTTAGGCGGTTCTCCATGTTTCGAAAATCTATTTTAGCAAAATTTTTAAATAATTTCCAAATATTTATGTTTTAAATGTTTCATTTATATTTTCACAAAGTTTTTTTGATTTAGTGTACAAATAAAAACGGAGGCAATACGACTGCGACTCAGACAGTCAGACTTTTTCAAGACCAGCCAGCCAATTTGTTTTAAATTATTTACGTATCGACACTCGATTACTTACTTATTTACTAATAAAAAATTGCATAGCATCTGCGCTTCAACGGATGGTTAAATCAACGACTTTGGATAACCTTAAAATTTAACATCCATAGGCCTTCTCCGTATAGGTCCATCGCGGTCCATAGCATAAATGTAAAAAAACGTTTCAGGAAAAATAAAAAACGTTAAAAAACGTAAAAAAACGTGGCAAGAATAAAAAAACGTTTAAAAACGTTGAATAAAAAACGTTGGCCATAATTTGTTTAACTTCTTGCCTAATGCCTAATGCTGTAGGCTAGGTGCTGTATACCTGGAATTACAGTTCAGATAGACAGAACTTCATTTAATTTCAATTCAACTGCATGGTCATAAAACCATAGCATTAAACTAACCAAATATACTAGTTGAAAAACTTTTTATTTAGTATATTTGGACTAACTAAATAAACTACATCACTATGACTTATATATTAATTCGTCTCTGCTGTCTCAGAAGTGCTTCACGAGGCTTTTGATGGGATTCCCAATGCACGTTTTTTAAAAAATAAAAAACGTTGAGCAAAATAAAAAACGTTAAGAAACGTATTTTACATCTATGGTCCATAGGCTGCTGCAGGCGATTAATTCTCATTCAAATTAACCTGTCAACAGTGAATCGAAATGCAGTTTAGAGTTTATATTATAGACACCCTGCAGAAGACAGGCTAAGCAAATAACCCCGTTATTTGTAGGTTACCATTGCCAATAGCATGCATGTCAAAGATTATGACACATACCGGTACAAATAGGCCTGCGTCTGTCTGTCACTCGATCTGTCTTCGCTTCAGCGGTCGCTTTTTTATTCGATTTTGATGAAATTCTTAACAGTTGCAAATCGCAATCGAGGCCCGTAATGCAGGTCTGCGTGTAATGTAGGTCATGTCCGAACAATTGCTATTTTTTATAAGCTAACAAGGAACGCGTGGAGACTGTGGACTGTGGATAGGTTAAGTATAACGTGTTATCCCTGAAACACCGACGGTGTACTTTCATTAGAGAATAATATGCTTACTTTAACGTTATTCGCCAGATGGCAGCATGGGCTTATTAACAGCTTTCTTATGGGGTGTTCACACGATCCTGCAAACGTCCAGCAAACTTCCAGCAAATGTATTCAAAATACACGTGCTAATGCTAGACGTTTGCTGGATCGTGTAAACACCCCATTAACGATCGAGTCAAACTCACCTAGTGACCAGCGCATCCACTCTCGGGCTATAGCTATGGGCAATCGATCTGCGAAACGCTTTTTCTCAACACGGCCCGTGAACACGGGTAGTGTGAACAGCGCACCCGTGTTCACGGCCCGTGTAGGCGATATATCAATCAATCAGAAAATACCTTTTATATTTGTCAGCATTGCGAATAACGTAAACGCGACGTCATTGTCATTGACAGTATTAAATTATTTTCTTTTTGTGAATTTCGTATTATTGTAAGTAGGCTGAATTGTGAAACGTCGATCTACTGACACGTCTGTCTATGTGAAAGACTCAGCTGTTTCAGACGTCTTTAAGAGGCTATCTTTGCACCGGTGTATTGCTCGTCTCAACAGCCAAATGCCAGTGTTTTCTTTAGTTTCATATAGGCCTATAACGCAATGAATAAAAACGTAACAAAAAAAACAATATTTTTATATTAAATTTGTCAATTTTGTTGGCAAAATTGCGCTTACATGAGTATGCTCGAGAGACAGCAGACAGACAAACATACAGGTCCAGATGGTTGGTCATGCATGGTCAGCAGACGAACAGACGGCCGGAACTGTTATGTTGTGGCCTTACGTCATGCGTTAGAAATGCTCGCCTGCAGACGAAGTATACGATGATAAACTGGGCCTGTTTCAGAATTTCAGAGAAATTCAAGCTACGCACAGCATCGTCTTACTGACATTGAAAGTACGCCACGAGCTCGGAGAATGCGTGTTTGTGGCATTTCTACTCCATATGCACGCATATCGTTATAAACAAAAAAACCCAACTGTCGCTTGGGTCGGCCGACCGTACAGCCTATATCCGTAGGCCAGCGTCCAACTTTCAGTCGCCGAAAGATAGCGATTTGCCAAAGTGAGTACAGTCTCATAAATACGCCACGGTTACGCTGATATATCGCACGCTATAATAAATTAACGTTAGGATACGATACGGTAATTCGGCACAAGTGGGTGATGGTTGCAGGCAGCAACTTTACGTTCAAAATTGCGGCAAAACCGCTGCAGACAGAGACATGGTTAGGCTTACTATTGACAGCCTATAGGAACACCTCATCGCTCTATCCCATGATACCATGCCGACCCCCTACGACTTACCGTTCAGTCATCCGCACGTCCGCACGATTGCCAATTGGCATAGCAGAGTGCGTAATGACCCTTCAGGGTCATCTAACGTCAATGACTTTCATCTCATTTGAGATGGAACTCGTCATCGCCGTTATCAACGATACCATCGCCGACCCTTACGACGTACCGTTTAGCTACAATACCGCACGATTGGCATTGCAGAGTGCCCACTGTGCAGTGTGCGCAATGTCCCTTCAAGGTCATCTAAGGTCAATAATTTCCGTGTCATCTGAAAAGGCTTATGCGACTTCTTATTAGTGATCAATCACTTGGCCCTATATCTTCCACCGTTTCTGAGTGTAGGCCTATGGCTACTTATCGGTTAAAAAACGCACAATAATATTTGTCTACCCCACCGTTGAAAATGTCTTCTATCACTAAGTCGCTGAAATTTTGCATGCCAAGAGCTGTCACATCAAGCTAATTAATTGTGTAATGTTTTTTGGTACACCCGTACTACCTACCGTTTAGCCACGATACATGCGTTACAGACGACAGATGACAAAGAGACAGACAGACGACACATCGTATCAAAGGTCCGACCTTAACGGTCGGCCAAACGGGACAAAAAGCAAGTAAGACAGTAGCTGAATAATTTGCAAGTCATAAAATTTCATATCATATTTTTGATTATTTTCTCCTGCGTAGAAGTCGCTGGGCGGACAATACAGCCCGTCGAGAGTCGAACGTTGAGCAGCATTGCATCGCGTGTTGGTGTGGCGCGTGGTCGTGTGGTGAGCTTATGCGACACCCGCGGGGAGGGGGGAATTATTCTGGGCGACATCCGACTAAGACCTGCGGGCATGGCATAGCCTACTCACGACAGACAGTAATAGACTAGTGGCGTCACAGACGATAACTCACAATAATAATTGTCACCGCGCCGATGCCGACTGCAGGATGAGACAGCAGCGCGATTCACTGCAGCATCCGATTCACAATCAATGATGCGGCGTGCGTACGTCCGTCCTCTGAAGTCACTGTAACGCTTGTCGAAAATAAAACTATAGGCATACTTTAATGGGCGTCTGAATAAGCTGCTTGGTATTAGGTACAAATTTGCTGATAGCGAGCAAATAGCAAATAAAAGTGCACATTCACTCCCATAAAAAACTTAGCCGACAATATTGCTAACTTGACGAAAAACCAATTTTCTTTTGCTATGGGCCCCCAGTAACAGCTAGTAGGCCTATATGTTCAGAATATATTCTGTGACGATAAAAAAACAATTTTGACAATCAGCTGAGAGAAGATGCGGTGCCGTCGCATGCTATCTTCGTAATGGCCTACCGATATCATGCGAGCATGTCGCGCATGGCGGTAGGCGTGCGCGGGGCGTCAGTACATTTACGACAATTGGAAACATGTTCTTGTTAGAATTCTAAGCGGTGGACACCGATGCTAAAGTGGAAGAATGATGACCTGGAATTATTGGCGGTGGCTTGGTGGCTCAGCGGTACCCTCTAAAAGTCGTTATTTGACCGTTGTTGGCCAGTCTACCGTGAAAACGGTTGGAGATAGGCATGGATATGCTGCCTATCACAACAAGCCCTAGTAACGAGCTTTTTAGTCGTGTCAACATCGACAACTTTGAAAGACCGTGAGCTTCGAAAAATAAGGGGTTTTGTTGATTTATTGTTGCAATCTTCGGCTGCATGCGCCGCGCACTTCAAGAGTGAATTGCGACGAAATGGCTGGAAATAGACTAAGGCAATTTGCGAACAGGAAATGTTATAAGCTTTCGCGCGTCTCGTGAGCATTAACTCAAATTTCTTGTTATTGGCAGCTGCTTCAGCTTTGCTTTTGGAAAAAAATTGTTTTAATTAATGCCACGAATGCACATAGATTTGTTTGCGGCAATCTCCCTCCCCATGCAGACGCCATGCAGCCGCAGGTCTCCTCTCTCAGTTCCCAAATTATGACACACATCGACGCCATTGTCGATGCGATGGGTCAGCAAGTGCGGATCCGTCAAAGGCTGCATGGCGGCGACGGTTTAAAGACGTCGTACGTCTTAATGCGACGCCTCAGTATGTCACGATTCACGACGCGCGGCATGACCTCGTCTCGCTCTGAAAAGTCTGAGATTAAAGCACGCAGAGCCCTCTGTAGCTCGTCAGGTTGCGTTCTCGGTCGATAATAATTACGGGCGGTTCATTCTACAAAATAAACCTGTATCAGTAGTCTGCCCGCCGCCTCATTATTCACCGTTCGTACGTCACTCAACACTCGAAGAATGCAAAGGCCTAGTTTAAGATAGTCGTTCTATAAACTTACATCGGTCGGCTGCAGCAGCATTATGTAGGCGTTTCTGTTCTAAAACACCCGATTGTATAAACCGATGCATGGGATCATTGCGGCATATTTTTTTGGGGGGGGGCTGAATTAGACCTACATTAGGCGTTGTGATTTTTTATGCGATGCAAAGAGCAAACGGTGAGCTAATGCTTTTTTACGGACAAAAATATCATCAACGTCCCGCGACAGGCGACTAAATTAAGAAGATCCAGAGTTAGTGAGTCCGGAATTTTTACAGTGTAGTAATTATAGGTTAAAATAAAGCAGCAGATCGGGCTGACGAGCCAAGCAAAAGAAACGGTTCGGAACTTCGGAAGATGACCAACATCGAAGCACTGCATGGCATCTATTGTTCTCACTCATTCAGCAAATGAACCAGAAAACCTGAACTAAACTGAACTAAACCGAGTTTATTAAACACACTTGCAGCTCGAAAGCTGGATAGCTGAATAATACAATAATACAATGAAGCGAAATATACAAAACATGCAGAAATTGTCCAAACAGCAAAAAACTAATAGCTATACAGAAAAATTACAAACAAATAACAACAACAATAGTCCGAGTAGTCTTTGTGAAGTGAAATGGTATAACTACAGTATTTAGTAGTCGTAGAAATGATTCCTCTAAAAAAGTCCCCCAGACAACACGTACCCTCTCCCGCCCCCAACGTCTCCTATAACTCCAACTATGTTATAGGTATGTTAGGTGATAGTAGTTATGTAGTTGATTGATAGTTATTAAGGACATAATTAATGAAAGAGCAATAGCGTTTTGTAGGAGTATAAACTTTAGGAAATTTAGCAGAAGTACGAAGGCGTGAGATTACTGACTGTTCTCTTGGAGCTGGGAGGAGACAATGGAGGCAAGAGGAAGGCAGCGCAATATCCAGAAAGAACTCCCGAGAAAGATCATTTCTACGACTGGCGAAAGTTTTTATGTTAGCAGAATACAGCATGGAGTATAAGGCATGCCACGGGTAAAGTTGAGTATGATTTGGATGGCACGTTTTTGTATTCTCTCAATTTGTTGACTGATCCTTCGTGAGAGAATAGTGTCAGACAGAAACACATTATTCTAGAATGGTCGTATGACTGAAGTACCTATAGTAGTATAACAAATGACCGCTAGATAGTCTTGCTCTTTTTAACTGTTTGAGAAAGTTGAGTCTAGTAGCAGCTTTTCTAACAATGCTGTTGATAGGGCATACCCACCATGAGCGGCGGTTTCCATGTTTCCGCGTAACGTCAAGGCCGGCTTCCGTTCAGAGTAACCTAACGAAGTTGAAGGTTTTGCGTCATGGTCATTGGCTACGCACGTGATGTGCTACGCATGCGCTGAAGTATACGTCCGGTCCGTCAGCAGTTATTAATGTTCAGTCTGTCTGCGCGGTTTCTGCTGACGGAACTCCCACAGCGAACGAGCAATTATTGAGCGCGCGCGCCGCTGTCTGTCGGATGAGTGCGACATGTGATTGTCAACCAACCAACGTACGTACGTAGCCAGCTAGAGCTGCTCTCAATACATTGCACAGGTCTACGCGCGTGACGTGACGCATCGTCAGCGAGCAGGAATCTCGACAATGGGCGGCACTGCGCAGACTCGACGCAGACGCTCGCTGATGCCGCCTATAAAAGCGCCGAGCAGGTCAACGCCCGTCAACACTCAACTCAACTCAACTCATAGCACCCAGACGGACGCGAAACGTTCGCATAGAAGATACTTACCGCGAGGAATACGAATAAAGAGACGCAAAGTGTCGTTTATTGCATACAACTGCAGGAAAAACATCAGCAGCAGCTAGTCGAGATGGCGTTCGTGACGAACTTCAGTGATGATCACGTTGTCGCTTTCGGAGAGCCGCCTGTCTACTACCCGGATCATGGTACGAGCAAATCTTACTCGCAGTTTAAGCTGGTATAGCTGAAATAGCAGTATAGACGTGAGCTATTCTCTTGACTGCGTGATTTAATTCGTTTTCAAAGTTACGCAAATTTCCAATGAGGTAATGATTTCGCCTAATGTTCTAGCGTAGGCCCCTACAATATCAAACAAATCGCTCATAATCTTCTGAAATATGAACCTCATTTTTATTAAGATTTCACAAAGAATGAGGCAAAATTTTGAAGTACATTTTTTTGTATTGAATCAATGTGACGGTAAACAAATTTTTCAGTATTTTTCAGTATTTCAGTATATGAAATCTACTCAGTTGCAGCCCATCAGCTAATTGTTAACGATTTTGATTGCTTTATTCATTTATGGCATTTTTCTAGACAATGTATAACGAATTTTGACGGCCGGTTAATTTGCAGAGAAATTATAGTGCCCTTAAAGGTAAGGTAAACGTACCCATACTCTAACGAGCGTACATGTAGGGGCCGGAGCTGATCCCGCAGGTGACATAGTCATAAACCCGGAGGTAGGCTGCCATTACTTTCCACTAGGCCCGCGGTTATCTTTCCAGGCAAAGAGCGTCACCGCCCTCTGACCGGTATACCAAATTATACTGCTTGGTGAACAGAGGCACATGTGTGTGAACAACTTGCCCAAGATTGTTACCCGACAGTGTCCCGACTCGGAGTCGATCCTGGGACCTTTCGGTCACCAGTCTCGCTCGTTACCGGTACACCACGAAGCCACAGAGTGCCCGTGCAAGTCGCACTATATTTGTTAGATGTCATCTATGCACGTTGCTATATGTTGGCACTGTGTGTGGTTTTCTGCGCACAGACGTACCGTTTCCGCTGGTCGACCTCGTGTGCCAAGTCCGGTCTTCCGTTAACGTGTCATCGACGAGTCAATAACAGCGTCCACGTCGCGACGCGAAATACACCGCGTGCTCATGTGATCTGGTCATAACTTGATAGGATAATTTTATTATATATGATCAATCGTCCTATTTATTTGCTCTACGTGTTTTGCAAGTGTTAACGCGCGTCTGGCCGTTATTTATTTGCTTGTTTTTACTGCGCATCGATCGTTTGATGTTTCATTTTCCGTACGTGCAAACTTCATCATGATGTACCAAACAGTCATGATCGGACAGCGTCTGATACTCTGTCGTATTTATAACTGTGATGCTTTCTTATAGCCCAGGTCTATTTCGTGTTGTTCTGTTGTAATGTCAGTGTTGTTTGCTAGTTGGTCAGTAATTACTTATTAATTTAATAGGGTGTTTACACGATCCAGCAAACGTCCAGCATTAGCACGTGTATTTTGAACACATTTGCTGGAAGTTTGCTGGACGTTTGCTGGATCGTGTAAACACCCCATAGCATTTCGTGTTACTTTCGTTGGTGCAATATGCAACGTGTTCTGTACGTCGTTCTGCACGTTCTATGTCGATGATGCACCTACAGTTACGAAAGCCTGTAATTTGTTAGTGAAACGTAATTACTGCTACGTCGCAATATTGCATCCTAACAACTTTACATACGTTATTCTGCGTTACATGCCGCATTCTGGGTGTTTTGAATTATACTTTTGTTTTATTATTATGTATATACGTTGTCAAAGTAGTCACTTAATTACCTGCTAAATGCACAAGGCCCCTTTGCAAAAATTGACATAAAAATTAGGTTAAGTTAGGTTTAACAATTTTTAATCAATTTTTATACGTGTCTCAAAGTTCGACGAATTTGAACTTGCTATAGGCCTAAACGCAACACCAAAGAGCAATAGCAGATCTCTATAAGTTTTGAAAAAGATAAGACGGGTTGGAGACTTGGAGCATTGGAAGTGGTTTCCAATATAGATGTTAAAAACATTTATTTGCAAAAAAACGTAAAAAACATGTTTTTATATTTTTATAAAACATTATAAAAACATTGTAAATAACATTAAACATCAGATGTTTCCAATCGCTACTTTTTACTTTGGGCAATTTTTATTTTATGTAACCGTGATTATGGTACACACTCAATTATGAACTAATCAATCAGATGTCAGAACAAATACCAAGTATACTAGTCACGTTAAGAGTTTTTAACACATCTAGCAATTTGTTTTAACGATTTACCAATAACAAAAAAAACGTGACATTAAAAAGCACAAAAACACTAAGAAATATTTAAAAAATAACAAAAAAAATAAAAATCATAATAACATGTTCTTTATACTTTTATAAAAAAACATAAAAAATGTTTTTTACATCTATGGTTTTCATGGGGATGTGGAAGCTGCGACTATGGTAACAATACTAAAACAAGAAATTTGAGCAAAGCTCACGAAACGCGCGAAAGCCTATAGCATTTCCAGTTCAGTAGTTATAGTTTCAAAAATCGCATATCATTTGGACTCGGCCCATCGGGACCGAAAGTACACTTCGGCCATAGGCGCGTGTGGCGTCAGCGGCGTGGCGCCACCTTGTGAATGATATAAACTCTCACAGGCGAAAGTGGCCAAAAATCCATAAAACCCCCTATTTTGGCGTTCAGGGTCATCCAAGGTCATTGAATTCGGCGCCAATCGATAGCCAGTGTACGATTTCCTATTAGTGATTAATAGTAACCTAGGCCTTATCTCGTACCGTTACTGAGATACAGCGAATTATAGGCCAAAAATCGCAAATTTTGCCTACCCCCTCTCATTTAGCGCCCTCGTTCGGGGTGACCCCCTTCGAATTTATGAAAAAGCTTTACTGTTCCTGAAACTAGAGTCTTCCAGGCAGCCGATGGTGAAGATTTGGAGATCCTAGCTTGGACCGTTTTTGCCTGATCCGCCCGTGTGACAGACAGACGGACAGACAGACAGACGGACGGACAGAATTGCGATGGCTAAGACGCGCTGAAAGCAGTAGCTGCTTTCGCGCGTAGTATGCTATGTAAGATCTAGATAAAAATATCTGAAATAGGCTACTTTACTATTTAACAAAATTATCGTTGTCTGAATAAAGTGCAGCAAAGTATAGCCTATGATAAAACTGAAAAAAACTGGCAATTTGACACAAATTAATCAAACAATATGCGTTTAGAACGTAGACCAAGTATAGACGCAGCTTTGCAAAACAACGCACAATTCCAGCGGTGTAATTCTCTGTTGTGGTAACAACAAACTGCAAGTTAAAACAAGAGTAGAGTAACCTATAGACAGAAAAATGATTTAATGCTCATGTGACGCGCGATAGCACCAGTTATCTGTTAGAATCTAGCCTACGTTTAATGCTATAAATTTCGTACATAGATTGTCTTGGTCTATTTCTAACATTTTGCTCTTAAAATGTGCGCCGCGTCCCAAAATCGCGAAAAAATTCCCTAAAGCTCCCTACGTTAAGGTTCAACATCGTTCAAGGTCATCGATACAATTTACCTGGTAATTTACCTGGTGTGGTCACACCAATATCCGAATGGTTAGTCCAGACATGATGCAACCACTTGAGACTTGGCGGACTTAATCCGTAAAAGTCTGTCCGTATCATTCTCTTCTTTTCCAATGCCTTCCTGAAACCATTCAGTGTTGTCTGATCAACATCTTCCTGTGAAAGTGAGTTCCATCTGTGCACCAATCTTTCAGAGAAGAAATATTTTCGAATGTCCAGTGAACTCCTTCTCTTGACAATCTTCCAGGAATGACCTCTTGTTCTACTATCCGAAGTTAATTTGAAGAAGGTACACAGAGGAATATCTGATAAACCAGCTTTCATTTTAAACACTTCCAGTATGTCAGCTCTGTTACGACGTTCCTCAAGAGTCCACAATCTAAGTCTTCGTAGTCTCTCTTCATAACTGAGTTGTCGGATGCCAGGTATCAATCTGGTAAATCGATGTTGAACTTTTTCAATCATTTTTTGTCTTTCATGTAGTGCGGAGACCATACTGATGAACAGTATTCTAGGTGTGGGCGAAGCAGTGTTTAATTGTATAAACTGAGTAGGAGATGGCTGTCCCTTGATCTGAAGGTTCTTTGAATCATTCCAAGAATTTTGTTAGCTTTGCAATATGCTGAAAGGCAATGCTTTTCCACCATTAAATCGTCAGTAATGATTACACCTAAGTCTTTTTCTTCAGTTGTAACTGCTAGTTCAGACTGATACGTGAAGTACTTGGATCCAATGTTGCATTTTTCCACGTTAAAGGGCATTTGCTAATTATCAGACCAGGTACACAATGTCGATAAATCTTGTTGTAGCATTCTGCTGTCTTCAGCATTCGTAACAGAACTGCACAGTTTTGTATCATCAGCGAATTTCAGTATTGCGTTGATAAGGTCGTAGTCCAAGTCGTTTATGAAGATCAGAAAGAGTACCGGACCCAGTACTGATCCCTGGGGGACACCACTCAATACTAGTTGCCATGTAGAAAAAACACCATCCAGACATACTCTCTGTGATTTTTTGCGTTTCCAAATTTCAGTAAAAAATTGGCGAATTTGCGAGTTTCATGTTCCATTGAACGTTCAAAAGCAAAAAGTGTTTCAGCTTCAAATCGAGGGGCTTCGCATAGTTGAGCTACAAACATACTAACATAGCATGCCCCGTCGCTCGAACTCTTTACAAACACAGCACAGAGCTTTTGGCCTTTGCCCACCCTGTCCCGAATAACAATGGCATATCCTTGGCTTTGATCCTCACGCACAAAGCTGACACCGCCGTTTATTGTTTGCGAACGTCTCCGCTCGCACCGGCGTCCGAAAACTAAAATACCTAAACACGAATTAAGCAACATTACGTGACTATTATAATACGACAGCTACGCCATAATACAATATTACTAGCTAATAGAATTTCAGTCGGACGTATGCCTAATGCATGCGCGTTAATTACTGGATATATGTTATTTCTTCGGCTACGTCCATTTTATGATATGTAGGCGCGTGTTCAAGATGATGAGGCGAAACGACTGCAAAACGCAATCGCATCGCTTTCGGTAGGCAGTGATGTAACACCACAGTGAAAAAATACTCTTTTCACTGTGATGTAACACATATTGTAGCTATAGGATAAACATTGGCCCTGCACGATTCGGCAATCGAGGCAGTCACTGTCAGCATTAAAGGATGATTTTAGGCGTCGTAGGCCTAAAATATACTTAAATGTATATCAAAAAAATTGTTGACATTGTTTCTAAAGTTTTTGTTAATGTTATAATGTATTTTTTACACTCTGCCGTTTGCAACTTTGCAGTAAGGGGCAAACGTTGTAGTTGCGGTTATATTATTGAAGCACTTGCGGTCCGTTATTTTCACTTCCGCGGGTAACATCTTTGGGACGTGTAGCAAAATTGACGTCATGAAAACAATTTTTTTTTGCGAATTGCGATGTTTGGGAAAATTTTTTATGAAAGCGATTTTTAGTTTTCGCTTTCATGATTGCGGTAAATATTAGTCGTTGATTGCATTTGGAAAACTGGGTTGTTTTTTCGGTAGAAAGGTAAAAATCTATATTACAGCCGCCACCTCAGATTGCTTAGCTGCAAATAATTGACTATTGAGACCCGAGAACAAAGTTCAATTTTGGGGTGAATTCCATCATTAGCCTTAGGCTTACGGTTAGGTTCTGGTTTTAGAATTTTGGTGTTTCGCGAAAAAATTATCATTCCGGGCCAGACTGACATCAGATTTTATTATCAGTCTGGGTAGCTATAGTAGTCAGGCTAAGTGCACAAAGTCTGGTAAAAGGTTATCAACCTGTCCTCAAATTTTATTGATTCAAAAAGCATTTTTGCAAATATTTACATCTTATGAGTTATTATCTGTAATAAAATTGTTGAATTTTTTGTTATCTTTGTGTTGAGAGAGATTTTTTACAGTAAAACAGTAAGAATTGACGTAGACATGGCATTATGCCTTTCAATAGCCAATGCGACGTCATGTATAATTTTAGCGAAATTCCGTTCGATGTAAAATGTTACATGTACCATTTTTGATGGCTTGGCGTTGCAGTCATTGATTTAATCATTTTAACTTAGCATCATTCGAGTTTTTATGCAAGCAAAACTGAATTTGTCAACATTCAACGTTTGAACTGGAAAAACATTGAACAAAAAGTAACGTAACGTATTTACAAGTCCGAGCTATAGTAATCATAGTCTGTCAATATTCTACGATTGTTTACGTTTGCGTGTTTGATCAAATGTCAGTGATTATTGATTAAATGTAAAATATATGACCAGGTAACATAGCTAACACTAACCCTAACCCTAAAACCTAACCCTAACTTTAAACCTTAACCCTAACTGAAATTCTTGCTCATGAGTGACTTAAAGTGCCCCGGTGTTACCAGTGGTTGTAACGGCCATTGGTAATACTGGGGCACTCTAAATCATTCGTGAGCAAAAATTAAGCAAAAACTCGCAAATTTTGTTTCAGATATCGACTATTAAGATGAAGTAGTATGCAAAAAAGTAATTTAGAACGCAATGATCCAAGGACAGGTTGGTAACCCTTGGCTCAAAGTCTTGAGTGTGCAGAGCGGCCAGTGCAACGCTACGAACCAGCAATTTTCCGACTTAGCTATCTAATTTTTATGCTACTGCAGAATTGTCTGAGTGCAAGTTTTTAAGATTGAGCTACAAGCAACAACTGAAAGTCAAGATGGCAATAAAGAAAATAACAATGAAAGTGACAGCACTTTGACCAACCGAGACCAATGCATAATCTGGCTCTATCACCATACCTGCACTGCAGCATCACACTTTCTGTCGCCATGCCCGGGTAGGATGACTAAATGAGCGGCGGCTACCGCGAGTATATAGGCTATGCAAAAGTTATTTGTGAAACGTTTCAGTCATTCAAGGGATTATCATAAGTGCAGCGGACAAGAACTGGATTTGCTAATGGCAGTGTTAAAAGTAGGCCTAAGCAAAGCTGACAAGTGCCTTATCGGCACGATCAGTGTGGTCTGGAATCTAGGTGTACTGCTGATCAACTTTGCCAACAATCAGTTCCTGAAATGATGACATAATCTGCCATAAGTACTTCATTCTAATTCACACTGAAAATAGAATTTGCCACCAGTCTGAATCCGGACTGAAAATAAAACCTGGTGTCAGTCTGGCCCAAACTGATAATAACACCTACCGGTGTTTCGCATTAGCACCCAGAAGCTATTGGCCATTGAGTTGATTGCTGATCAGTGGCAGTTTTAGGCCTGGCAAGGGAACACAGTCCCCCCAGTTTTGCTCCCCCTAGTTTCGTTGCCACTCATGATTTTTTGCAAAGATAACACAAATATCTAATTTATTTGCGTTTCTAAATTTTAGAAAAATGGCCACATTTGTGGCTTCCATTGAACGTCCAAAAGCCAAAAGTGCTCCAGCTTCCAGAGCACTTTTGGCTCACTTTTGGCCCCTGATCAGAGGGCTTCTGGCCCTCTGATCAGGGGCTCTGCCCCTGTACACCACTGGGGGCTCTGCCTTCAGACTCCAGTTATAGGCTCGCGCTACCGCATTTGCCATGGGCCCATG
>Ga0209367_1000657_pt1 | contig 36870 bp, 16 predicted proteins | sample WorMetLIZISLAND2_FD_187412 | JGI IMG/M metagenome (GOLD analysis project Ga0209367, IMG submission 187412) | Marine gutless worms symbiont microbial communities from Max Planck institute for Marine Microbiology, Germany - Olavius geniculatus... ...
TCAGGGCACATATTAGAGGCTTGCCCTTTGTGTCCTTTATCAGACCACATGCACTGCGTTATTGATTTTATGTTTGTAACTTTGTCTGGTATGAATTATATGATAGATTGATTATCGTTTTGCTGCCGTTGGAAGTGAAATTGTTTAGGTCTGTATCATATTTAGTTAGACGTACAAAAAATCTCAATTTGAAGCTCGTTTGCCGTGGACATGTAGTTTTAGCTGTTTGTGTAGTAATTTGTAAAATTTTATTTGTATTTTGTATGTTTGTCGTGTTAATTTTGGCGCAGTAAATGATTGACTGCCTGACCGATTTGATTGATTGCATAATAGGGTGTTTACACGATCCAGCAAACGTCCAGCATTAGCACGTGTATTTTGAATACATTTGCTGGAAGTTTGCTGGACGTTTGCTGGATCGTGTAAACACCGTATAATTGATGATAAGTTGTTTGCGGGTGCTGCAGCTTGTCGGAGTAACCAGTTTGAATGCGCTAACGGGACGTGTATTCATCTGTATCAGCAATGCGACGGTGTACGCCATTGTCCCGATGGAGATGATGAATTAAACTGCACCAGTAAAAACGGTGTGTAATATAATAAGTGCCGTCATTGTCCTGAACGATAATACTGGCAGTGCATGTTTTTTAAAAAATTATTTTCTTTTAACCATTCGTCGTTGTCAAACCTGTTTATTTTTCAGATATTAATACTTTGCAAGTAGGTAGAGGTAGATTAAGGAAGACGGTTGATACCCTAACTATCATTGTTTTGACTATTTGAAAACAGATAACAGCGCCACAATACGTCTCCGCAACAAAAACGTCCTGACGTTTTGTGAACTTTTTCTCCGTAGTAGTTGTTCTATGCTACGCGATTTGTTTGAAATATTGAAATAAATTGCAATTGTTAGTGCATCTGAATGTAATGTGTTTGCCGACAGTGCGATTGGCGGATGGTTCATCTCCATACACCGGACGTCTGGAAGTCTTATATAACGGTGTCTGGGGAACTGTCTGTGACGACAGCTTTGGCACTCAAGATGCTAGGGTCGCGTGCTACACTCTTGGTTTTGGGTAAAGTTTTAAAGTTCGGGTAAAGTTTTGTAGGCTACGACGCACGCATTGTTGCAATTATCTTTGAAATGCATATTTTTTCACGGTACTGCTATTAGTTATCGCATAATAAAACACAGAAACATCCCTGTAATTACAAACTTTAGGGAATGGGTCGCAAGATGCTTGTATGATGCTCGTCTATACCAACATTTAGCTGACAGCAAGAGAGATTTTATAAACTTGCGTATACAACAAAATGCAACATAATGCAATGTAGTGCAAATACTTGAAGTACTCGTAGCTAACCGTAAAAAGCCAGGCACAAATGCATTTTCTACTCCTCGCGCGCTACGTTCCTAACGTAGCGAAGAGGAGTATATAAGATCAGTGTAATATTGAGGACCGACCAACCGACCAACGACCGACCTCTGTTTCTGGAAGAGTTTTCCTGGAAGAACTTTAAACGGCCATATCTCCATAACGGTGCTAGATAGACGCATGGTCACTATGGACCACCCATAAGAAGTCTTCCCCCGGGAGTCGAATGGTCACGTGACCGATGACGTCATCTGCGATGTAAAAAAAGAAATTAAAAAGCAGTTAAAAGAATACCGGAAAAAATGCGCTCGAGGAGTACATTAGATTGGCTACAGTCTAAAATATTTGTTGTTGTTTATGACACAAAATTCGTTTTTTTAAAATACGTATAGTAGGGTACGATAACCAAAAAGGGAAGAGCTAATACGTCAGGACTAATATGACTAATAAAATGTTATGTGATTAAAATGGTATTCATGATAAAAAAAGTTGCCTCAGTTTTTGTCATGTTATGAATTATGTTTGTTTTAGACGTGTCGGAATCAGTCTGGGGAATAGAATTCCTGGAAGAGGGCCGATATGGCTGGATGATCTAGCGTGTACCGGGAGGGAGACGCACCTGTTCAACTGTCGTCACAACGGCTGGGGAGTACACAACTGTGGACATTATGAGGACGTTTTTATTGACTGCTCTAATGTTAGAGTTACCGGTAAAGTTTCAGTTGTTTTTACTGTAGTGTACTCCAAGTCAACAAACAAACAATTTGCTTTTGGCCGGCTGTAATATTTTTTAAGCACTTCACGTACTGAAACTAAAACTGATAGGACTAATGTACTGTATGACTGCTAGGTACCCATTGTACTTCTTGCTGTCTTGGCCAGATACTATAAAATTTGGCTATCTTCTGATATTGGCGTAGGCCTACCTAAATAAATTAAAAACACATATCAGCAACTAACTACATCTTTTTGACATGTTGATAATGTATAGTGTCAAGTTTGCAACGATTTTTATGTGTTACAGCGTTAAATATGCGGTCTCCACATTAAATTCTTGTGTTTCTCACGAGTTATATCGTCATTAGGAGTGAATGTGTGCTGACTTGTTATACGAGTACTTAGTACTACTTACTGATAGCGAAGAGCTTCAAACAATGTCTTGGTAATACAGTAATTTATAATAATAGTCACATCTGTCTTTTTATTTTTTTGTCGCATTACAGGAGTATCGCGTGAAGCAAATTTTATCAAAACAAGAAAACAAAGTTAGTTTTACTAGCAGCTACCATAGAAACCTGCAATTCATTTAGTATCTCCTCAATTTTTTACAGTCTCTGTTTTTTAGTTTGTCGGCACATTCAACAACAAAACTGAATTGCGAAGCTGACACGTGATTAAAACTCTTTCCAGTCATCAGATTTTTAAAATTTTTTTAGTGAAACATAATTTTTATACAGTTTGTAAAGATGTAAAACATGTTTTACGTTTATGTGCTGCGTGTAGATGTAGATGTGCTAGGAGCCTGCCCATCTGCTGATCAATTCAACTGTTCGACAGCAGGCAAATGCATTGATTCAGCGCTGAAGTGTAACGGGCAGTGTGACTGTTCGTCGTCTGACTGCAGCGACGAAAAAGATTGCAGTAAGTCACTGTTTCGCTGCCAGTCTTTACTCTTTTGTATCCGCTAAACGAAGTCACATTCAAGTAAAGCGCTTATAGTGTTTTGGGATAGAGAAACGGCACAGAAGCTTTTGCAGCTGGTTCTCGGAGAAAGGCTAATAACGGCAATACATTAAACACATATGGTGGCGCACGAAAATGTACAGCATGCATGCTTCACGTAGATCAAGCATTCGAACAGTTTTAGCAACGATTATTCTGCGACACAGCAGTGAAGTGCGGTCATGTTATGTGCTTGAACAATGTTGTCTTTAAAAGTCCGGTTATGACGATATCACTTTTTCAGTATAGGCCGCGGCTAAATTTCAAATAAAACGTCGCATTGAACACCGTTACAGATTTACATTTAATTACATTAAGTGAGTAAGTAAGTAACTAATGCGTTTATTGAACGCGTGTTATGAGCAAAATTTAGCATAACGTGTGAAAACAATAACGGTGGAAATTGTGGAACAGCGGATTAACAGTTTTGTTATGTGAATCTTAGGAGTCAAATTCTGGACTCAGTCGTAGTATTTGCAATTGTCCTGTGGACCAACTTTCATGGAAACTGTGTCGTGTAAAAAATTAAAACACGTTTAGTGTGAACGAACATAAACAACACGGAGAAAAAAACACAATCGGCACTCATGGCGTTTTTGTTGTCACAGTGTGTACCGCTGACGAAGTGCCGTGCGACAACACAACGTGCATCGCTAAACAGAAGAGATGCGATGGCAAACGTCAGTGTCCTGGTGGACTAGACGAAAGCAATTGCGGTGTGTTAATCTAATTTCTACTATTAAATTTATACCGACTGTAGCCGAAGATCGGTAATTGTATGTCTGTATGTAACTTCTTTTTTGTTTTGATCTTTTTTGCAAAACCTCACGTTTAGTCAGATCGTGGAGATACCGAACTCACTGCACTGGTCTGTCGCTGACTGGTCTGTCGCTGACGATCATTTTCTCTGGAGGGCACTACGACCCACAACCGATTACTCGCAGCAGTGAATAAATGAATCGCATTTAATTACAGTATTATCTATAGTCAGTATCGTAACGTTCGCATGCTGCATGTTATGGGGGCGCTGAAATCGCGAGACCTGACAACGCGGCACCAGATCAGAAGTTGAGCAAAAAGGGTCCCTCCATCAGCGAGCATAGAAAGTACTGCCAGTTCGACCAACGAAGCGTGGCCAGCCGACCGCAAAGTCACATGGCATGCACTTGTCGGTTAGTAGGCCTTGTCATCAACTGATTGCACCAAATGAAAACTGCCAACATTAGTGACGTCAAGTCTAAAAGCCGGCCTAGACGTTTCGTGGTCCGCGAAGTTAGTATATGTGTTAAGTTTGGTCAGTAATAGGGCATATCAAGTATAGACAGTGATTTCTATCGAGGGCCCGTTGCCGACGCTGGACACAACGGATCGGCAGTTATCTTCGAGACTGAAGCCCAGTTGGAACTGCTGGCATCAGCGACGCATGTCAAAGTTTATGCAATGTTTTTTATACAGGGTGGGCCAACAAAAATGGCGCAAAATTTTTATACACCAAAAACTATGTCCAATATAAACCGATTTTCAAATTTTTTTCACTGTCGGGATTAGGAAAAAAATTGTAGTAAGGTTGTCATTAAAAATTTCACCACACCTCAGGTGTGTCGCTACACTACCTAGTGAAATATCAGTGTTTTTGAAGCAACAGTTGAAAACAAGGCAATATCTGTAACAATGCATTTTAAAAAATTAACAACAAACAACCTGTTTATTGTCTGAGTTGTTGTCCAGAATAACTGCAACATCTCGCAGTTTTTACATCAAATGTTCAATGTGTCCGCCTTGCTGCTGGACGATGCACTCAAACCAGCGACGCCACTGACCAATGGCGCAATTAACCAAACGCTGCGACAGTTTGCCCCACTCAGTACTCCAGAATTGTCATGAATTGTCAAAATTAATAAACCATTTATGAAAAAGTTCCCCCAAACAGCATAATTGACGAAATTTATGTTCAAGCTGTTTGAAAGCCACATGTCAGGCTTGAGCAACGTTGATCACGCAATTGGTCACTGTCGTCACCGGCTTGAGTGCGATGTCTGACATTTCACAAGGTAGTGTAACAACACCTATAAGGTGTGATGGGATCTTTAGTATTAATATTACTACACATTTTCTGCTGATTCTGTCAATGAAAAAATTTTAAAAATCGGTTAAAATTTGATGAAGTTATTGGCATATAAAAATTCTGTGCCATTTTTTGGCCTACCCTCTATAGTACTAATGTATTGTGCTATTTTGCTGATATATTTCGAACTTAACGCGTGTCACAATTTATTCGATGTTGAACTGACTGATTTTGCTGTTATTTGTGCCGTTATTTTCGTACCTAAACGGGTGTCAAAGTTTATGAAATGTTCTTATGTAGTACTGCTGTGTTGTGCTATTTTGCAAAACGCGTGCCATAGTTGGTACAATGTTTTTATATAATACGTAGAATTAAAGTTAACGGTAACGAGTGAGACTGTTGACCGAAAGGTCCCAGGATCGACTCCAAGTCGGGGCACTGTCAGGTAACAATCTTGGGCAAGTTGTTCACACACATGTGCCTCTGTTCACCAAGCAGTATAATTTGGTACCGGCCAAAAAGCGATGATGCCCCGAGGCTGGGAAGGTAACCGTAGGTCTGGCGTCGCACTGGCCGTGCGTCACAGACTTAAGTGGTTTATCCACCTACGGGCTCAAAAACCTAAGGAAGGGAGATGAGCACCCCGCCTAAGCCCCAATTGGGGTATGGCACCTTTACCTTTACTTTTACCTTAAGGTTAAGGTTGAGATTGTGGCTAGAGAAGAGGATGGTTAAACTAATTAATCACAGCTCAATGGCATCGTTACCTGTCGCGACATCCGCAATCCGCTTTTACCCGTAAACGACTAGACATTCATGTGGTTGTTAATATTGTCTAGGAGCAGTGGCGCCAGTAGACACGGGGTCGCTGTCACCCGCAGCCGACGGGTGTCCGTCACCGAGTCAGTTTAGATGCATCACTTCCCGCAGATGTATTCCAAAGTCGTGGTACTGCGACGGCGACTGTGATTGCTACGACTGCACCGACGAGTGCGGTAAATGCTTTTCACCAGTGGTTTCTATCCCCCATAAATCTGAAATCGAAATCGAGCTTCAGTTCCTTTACCCCCATTTTCAAGCTCAAGCCCCTTCTTTATTTTGGACTTCTTTCTTTCTTTTAAAGAAAAGTTTTGTTAAGGGCGTAGATTGCCCAGTAAGAAATAGAGGGCAGTTTTGTTTTGAGTGTAAATCTACACTTTTAACGAAACTTTTCCTCCTTTGTCTTTACTAGGCACAAGGTGCGCCCATTAGATATAAAGATAGAAGCCTCTGCTTTTTGTTGCTTTGTTTTCGTTGCCAGTAACCGACTATTTACGTTTATAGATTACATCGAACGTCAGGAAGTCCGCGAAAGTAGACGAGTGACGATGAGACAGGATTTGCATGGGCAAATATTTAATATAGACCTACAGTTGACAATATTAAAATCGTTTTTGAGGGCAACGCACATTTGTGGAAAGAAAATAGTGCAATTCTGAAATGTTATCGTAGGCTATTTTCAAAAGTGTCTACTGTAGGAGCCCAACAGTGGCGCACAGCTGTATTAGCAAAAGTATCGGAAAAGTGCGTATTGAATTTACAAGTTCATTGTAGGTGTTAAATAATGTAGAGCGGGCAACGTTTTAGAAACGCGGTGTTTTAGATTACTATGTGAGAAATGCGATCTAGCTGGTTAACAGACATAAAATGTGGTCGTAGATTGTAACGCTGATTACATGCGATGCAATACCGGACGTTGTGTGCCTGACTATCAAGTATGTGACGGCGTAACTCAATGTCCTGGTGGAGAAGACGAACGCAACTGTTGTAAGTGAGCCACTAATTTCACAGCACTGTCTACTAGGCCTATTGGTATTGTGTGTAGTATAGACTGAGACATAATAAAGTTTTTTTATATTGATAAGATCAGTAAAGACGTTTTTGTTGTATGCAGCAACACTTGATTCGGAGCCTGATCTCCCGTGAACTGTGTCTTCCCGTGTCTAGGCCTACGCTATCTGTCAATCATCTACCAGTTCTGTGCGTTATGGCAGTTTCAGAAGCACGATTATACGTAACTGCTTCAATAAGTATTTTCAGCATTATTGATCTGTCGTTAATGACATTCTATTGCTATTTTATTATAAATGGCGGAAAGTCTGTTTGTCTGTTTGTCTGACTGTCTGTCATACCTTTCTGGCGCTTTCTGCGTTGAACGGTGGCGGACCCCGACCGCGGCATTTGAGTCCTTAAGCCTTGGGTACGTACGCCACCGTTTTGTTTTGATGGCGTACGTACCTAAGGCCGAAAGACAGACTTTCCGCTATCTATAGTAAAATAGCAGCCTGAGGGGGGAGGGTGAGTGGCCGGGTAACGGAGTGGACCCGCCCATAGGCGGAAACGCTGTTAGTAAAAATAATTGTAGTTTGCAGTAAACATAGTTTATGAAGTGAAGTGGAAGATGCAGATAAGCTGATGTGTTTTCATGCGTTGTGTGACCAGCTAATCGTTGTTTTCGGAACGAAAGATCCTGCAACAACGGCCTGTGTCTGCTGACCAAAACTCAGTGCCTGTCAAGTTATAACCCTTATTATTATCGCTGTCCGCCGAAGGGAGTATTTTGGTGTGACGGTTACAACGATTGTCCTGACCAATCTGATGAAGCTAACTGCAACATTACCGGCCAGGCGAACATGACTACTACCACTCCAGCTAGTGAGTATCATGGTACATCGTTTGAATAGGCTCTACATGTACTGCAAGAAACATACCGTAACAGCGTTTTAAACTAAACCTTGTGCCATTTGTATTAGGCTACGTCTTTTTTCTGCCAACTCAACGAAAAGACCTAACTTTCAAAGTTTTTATACGGTATCTATCTTTATGGATGTTTTTGAGTTACTTTTTTAGCAGCTGATCAGTTCTGCTTTCAGCCAGTAGGCTGTTATTACAAAAAAATTTTTATCTTGTTGTTTGTGCGATTTAATGATCATTTTATGTTTTAGTAATAACCAAGCTTATAAATAAACTATGTGCTTAATGCTGAAGATACGGCTGCATTATGTCTGTGTTTGAAGCAACACCAAGTCCACCACCAAGATGCAGTGCTCCAGGACAATATCACTGTGCAAATGGCTGGTGTATATCAGTTCTTGCTTCATGTACTGCGCCATGGTGTCAGTCATGGAACTTCCGCTGTGATGGTTTCGAGGACTGTCCCGACAACAGCGACGAGGACGGATGCAGTAAGTTTGCACTCTACACGGTGTTTCATAAAAAGGACCCCTTTTTGTTTTTTTCCATAATTTACTCAAAATATGAGCAATCTACATGAAATTTTTAGCAGTTGTAGCTGAAGAAATACTAATGCGAAATATTTGAACAAAATATGGCAGTTGATTAAATATTCTTTGCTAGTCGTGAGGTAACTCTAACGTCATAATGTGTCACAGGTACAAACTTGCTAGTTTTAACTGGTGCTGTCAGTTGCTACCCTGTTTCGATGGTGAACTTAATCTGGTTCGCTAATAAAAAATGTTTATCGCGTCAGCACTGAGCAACATGGAAACATGAAATTGGGCGTCTTGTGATTCAAAACTCAACATCTTGCAAGCTCGGTGTGATAGTGCACTGTCTTGCTCGAAAATGTGAAAGACCAACTATCCCCACAGACACGTAAATTCGATTGTTTTGCACGTTTTTGTGGCTGCAACTGTAAAACTTAAAATATTTGATGCTAACGAACCAGATTTTTCACCATTGAAGCAGGGTAACAACTGGCAGCTCCAATTGGGATTAGCCTGTTTGTACCCGTGACACATTATAATGTCAGCGTTACATCACGACTAGCAAAGAATATTTAATTAACTGCCATGTTTTGTTAAAACATTTTAAATTAGTATTTATTCAGCTACAACTGATAAAAATTTCATGCAAATTGCTCATCGTTTGAGTAAATTATGAAAAAAACAAAAAGGGGTCTTTTTATGAAACACCGTATTACATGCGTTGTTTTTTATATCGTTTCTCATAAAACGTGCCACTTTTTAAGTTTTGATAATTTTTAACAGAAAACATAAAGAAAAATGTGACGTAAATAACGTAGGTTTAGCCACATTATTTTAATACTGTTACTACACTACTTTGTCAAATTCGGAAATCGTAGTTTGTCCGTTTACAAAACTGAATTCACACTAAGTCGATCACGTCGGGTTACAAAGCATCTTGTAATGTTCAATCGTTTACGCTCGTATGTGCAATGCGAATGATTGTCAAACAAAAGAAATTTTACGAATCGACCCAATGCTGCACCCATTTTAATCCGGCGTTGTGTTGACGTTATTGAAACGATGGCGATTTATAATTATTGATGATGATGACGTGTTAGCTGTGATCAGAAGCGAAGACTGTCGTCCGGGCGAGTTTCGCTGTGCTAACGATTCGTCGGTCTGCATCGACAGACGCAAGTACTGCAACAGGGTGCCAGACTGTCCTGACGCCAGCGACGAGGCTGACTGCCGTATGTAACTTACTGATCTACTCGTCGTATTGTCTTTCTGTTTGCGCTTGATGCATCAAAGGCCTTGCCATTTTCTGCTCCCGCGTCCTTTGGATTACTGCATAGCCCAAACAGAGCCATCCGTAGAATGTTTGGCATTGAAAATTCCAACTATGTTCATGATGTTCGACATTTTCTAGAATTACGCTGTGATTCTTGAGAGATGCTCGAAGTTTATCAGTGAACTGATCTGTGACAGTCGTTTTGACGTTCTGTTTTTGGCTATGTGACTTAGCCTACGTGTTGTGTTCAAAACGTTGTATGTGTTGTTTTTTGTGTTTTTTTTGTCTGTTTGCTACATTAATGCGAAATAGTTTGTATATATCGATACTGAGAGTTGTGAAAGATGCACACGACGTTACATGCATTGTATTCTGTTTGTGCTCAGCTTGTCCGTACAAGTACCAGTTCCGATGTGGCAGCGGTGAATGCATCTACGACTGGTATAGATGTGACGGTCGTATTAACTGTAGAGACGGCTCTGACGAAATATGCAGTTTGTATTCACATGAATTTCGCCTCTTATCGTATTATCTGTTTAGCCAAAACTTCGCTGCAACTGCTGGTATTAAAATTGTTACACTAATGTCGTTTAATGCAACCAATTACTTCTGTTTAATTGCAAGGATTGTCGCGCACTTCTGCATTAATGTCATTGATTACGATTTTTTTTCCTTCTCACGCGCCCTATGCACTGTTCCGCACCAACTACGTCGTCGTTGACCTTTGCTTTGTTAAGCCGAGATTTAAGTCACATTTTATGTGCCACATGCAGCTAGCAGATTTTAAAAATTCTATTGGCTTTTGTATTAGCTAGTAAACTAATGATAAGGATTTTTGCTGTTCAAGACGGCACATTGAAAAATAACAGTAACTTCAATAACTTGTCTTATGCTGTACGTTGTTGTAAGCTGACAAAATGCAGCGATCGTCAGTTCGCTGCGGCAATTGAATTGATGAAACTCCGTCACAACGTGACGATAAAACTATCATAGTAACTATGCATAGATATTATTGCTGGCATCTATGCTTTGTCCGAAACGTTAATGAGATATCCTGACACATTTGTGTGCGGGCGAAAATTTCTGTATCGACGACGCTTCGGTCTGCAGTTTTTTAAGACGCGTTCATACAGACATAACTAAATTGAACTGATCTGACAAATGGGCAAACACTAATGCATCACTGTATCAGTTTACTTCAGATTCTGTCGCTTTGTACTCGCCTTTAGAGTCGGCGCGCAGCTGACTGCTGAGAAGACAGAGTTGTTTTCACGTGGTGTGTGGTGTCGTTTTGCTGTATTAACAGACTGTACAGAGGGTCAGTTTCAATGCGATAGTGGACAATGTGTCACCATACGTTCAATGTGTGAAGGAATCAGCTACTGCGTCGACGGAAGCGACCAGGCCAACTGCTGTGAGTAGTTCCATAGACACCATAGAGATAGACGCCATAGAGACGGAAAGTGGAAAAAATGGCACAGAAACGAGTCTGCGGGAAAACGTGATGTGAGGACTCTGCCCCTCGAAAATTGTTTTAGCCGTCCGTGTTTTTGTGAAAATGAATGTAATTTAGTAACTTGATAGCTTACGTGCATTTTGTGATGATTATGGCCTCGTTAATTTCTCATTGTTATGTACAGTGTTGTGCGATAATAATCGTCGTGTGCTATCTTCTTAATAAAAACTTGCAATTTTTGAGCTCAACCATAATGAATTACACTAGTTTGACTGCTGTAAACTAATACGAAAGCACTGTAAAAGAGTCTGCAGTCAGGCTCGTCGAGAGCCACAGGGAGGCCCGGAAGAAAACATTTTCGCAAAACCTCTCTGGGAAATTTTTAAAAATTTTTTTCACAATGGTGCATTCTTGTGCACTTTATATTTCTGATCGACGGCGGGGCTCTCAAACGTTACGGGGCCCGGGGTAGCTTACCCCCCCCTTTATCCCACCATCTCGACGGGCCTGTCTGCAGTTAACGCATATGTTGTGTTTCTTTCCATTTCTATCGCTTTCTTTTGATTACTGAAACGTTTACATCCTATAGTCCGTAGACTAAACCTAACTAAATGTATATCATTATGTGTTAGCTTGTGGCAGCAATCAGTTCCAGTGTCGAACTAGACGCAACTGCATTTCACAATGTAAAGTCTGCGATGGAGAGTTTAACTGTGCTGACGGCAGTGACGAAGCCAACTGCAGTAAGTATAGCTTACATTAGTGACTGTATTTATCACAATTATTGTGCTTTTAGCTGCTTATTTTCTCGGCAACACTAACTGCCTGCGGTATGTTTCTTTGCATGTGTGCATCGTCATGATTGTGTTTATTTTTTCGTGGATGCGTACCTTTTGGTAGTACAGTGTATTTCGAACGAAATAAATGAAAAAAATTAATTTCTATTTCATAACCACGTTCATACCCAAAGTCGCACTTTTCAAATGTTGCAGTAATGTTTTTCAGACGGTCCAGAAGCAATAGCTTTTGGAACGGACTTATGTTTTACTGCAGATTTTTTTTATTCCAACGCGAGATCTCCGAGCTCCGTCGGCAGATCGGCGCGAAATTTTGCACAATGATCAGCAGTGGACCGAGTTTTATAATGCTGGTCCAAAATTTCGAGAGTTTTCAACAAAAAAAATTAGGAGCCAAAAATATGCAAAAATTTGGTTTGATTTTGGACGACTTTAAACTTTGGTGGCGAATAGCTCCGGAACGGATGAAGATATTCAAAATCGGACAAGTACTTGATCTACAGCCATTCCTCCCACGTTTGACGAAAAAAGTCCAGTAAACTGGTTCAGTAACTTTAAACATCTCAAGATCAAATCATACTCACCCAAATTGAGTTTTTTAAAAGACCATTTTTTAGCCCCTAGGGGGTGCTGCCTCCCCAAATTTTTGCACCTGCTGGAAAATAACCAAATCTTGCTAGCGCACCCCTCTACGGAGACGGGACTCCATAATATTTTGTTTCAAATGGAGTCAATAATTGGCTTAAAATTCAGTGAATGAGCGCCTATAATTATGGGGGGGTAAGAAGAGTAGCCCAAGAAAACTTTGCCAAGTGACGTGCCACTGGGTAGGCATAAGGTGGGTACAAGGTTTGGGGGCACAGCCCACTTGAAATTTTGGCAGCGCAAAACGTCCAAAATTTGGCGTGATTTAGGAAAACTTTTGGCTTTGAGCGCGAGTATCTCTGGAACGGGTGAAGACATCGAAAAGATGTAAAAAAAACTGTAAACGGCGTTATTAAGACGATCTCTCTTGCGTTGAAAAAAAACTTGCAAACATCGGTGGACTAACAAAAAAGTTATAGGCGCTCACGTTGACTCACCTTAAGTCGACAGTGTCGACAATGCGCGTCCGGCGTATGCTAATGGATTTAAGTTCGGGCCACGTGACTTTGCTACGAAAAAAAACTTTAACTTCCACAAAATTGGCTTCCAATCGGACTTACGGCGCCGGGCAGACTCACGTTGCGCTTTGCCTCAAATTGCTAGTTTTAAAAATAAAAGTGTATATATTTATAAGTAATACAAAGTAGCTAAGCTCAGCAATGGCAATGTATGTTTAGCTTGTGACACAGCGACGCAGTTTCGATGCAAGTTTTCCGGGGAATGTAAGCCGCTGTGTACGCGCTGTGATGGACAACTGGACTGCTTGGATAGCAGCGACGAGTTTAACTGCTGTACGTAATAATTGTTTATACGTCATTTTGATTCTCAATGTTTTGTTTTGTTTCGCCTAACAATTTTCGTACGTGTTTTTAAGTTTTCGATGCACTTTGAAAGAGATAACGCAATTTTTATTCTTTTACTGTAATAAAGTTCAATTATATTTTAGGAATTTAGCAATTTTTTGTTGCGTGTGGCAACATTTCGATGCATTTTGAAACGGATGTTGTAATACACTGTGGTCCATAAAAAACGTGCCACTTTTATTATTTTGAATAGCTTCGTGAAACATTGGCCGATTTTAATAATTTTGGCACGCAACATCAGGAAAAAAAACTGATGCAAATAAATGTAGTTCTGGCCATCTCACTTTAATACTGTTGTTACACTACCTTGTGAAATGCGGTAGTCGTAGTTTGACCATTTACAACGATGAATTCATACTGGATAGCGCACGCGTGGGATCAGAAATGATTAACTGAAAAGCGACAAACACGATTTGCAATTATTGTATCTCAAAAAGTCACACGTGTCACATCACATCCTCTTTATTACAGCATGTGCTCAAAATGTCCTCCTCCAGCGCAAATGCAAGCGGCAAACGTTCACACCACTCGCAAGCAGCAAGCTCAACAACCTGCATTTCACAAGGTAGTGTTGCGACAGTATGAAACTGAGGTGGCCAAAAGTATAGTCATTTGCGTCGAGTTTTTTCTTGACGTTGCATGCCAAAAATTATCAAAATCGGCTAATGCTGCAGGGAGCTAATGAAAAAAATAAAAGTGGCACGTTTTTATGGACCACGGTATAGAAGACTTCCAATCGTCTGTGGTTTGTGGACTTCAATTTTTGAGTTACTTATCACTGCTTGAAATTAGCATAGTTAGGCTTATAAATTTATCTCGCCGACTAAAATAATTCTACTGGCCTCTGTATTAGCCAATAATTTAATGATGGAAGTTTGCTGTTTAGAACGACAGCTTGAAAAATAGCATTAACTTCAATAACAGTGTTTACGTTATCATATGCATAAATTTATCTAAGCTGACCGGCAGTTGTGTTAAATGTTTTCTAAAAGAGTTTGACAAGATGTTACCTAATAAAACAGACAACACTGCAACATTACTGATAGTTTCTGTTTGTTTGCAGCGTGTCCAAGTAATACGTTCAAGTGTCAGAGCAATGGGATGTGTATTCCTACGTGTCAACTGTGTGATGGATACTCACAATGCGGCGACTACAGCGATGAAGCCAACTGTTCTGGCATCAATAGTATGTACTAGTATTTATTGTTTATACTTTACTGTCATTATTTTGCTGTTATTATAGTAGCTTAACAGCCTTAATCTTAAGTTTTTTTTCCTTGTTTTTAAACACGTAAATTAAATGTCTCTAACCATGTATGGTTCTGATGGTTTATTTTGCACTGAGGTGTCGTTGACCAACTACTAGGGGACGGTGCCTCAATACGGGACGGTGCACAAACCGAGACAAATCAATATTCTATGTGTTGCACTGCGTGTTACTTACTCATGATCATTCCACTTATAGATAATCTGCTTTTCTACGTTTTTACAAGTTCCAGTCTCTGTGTTGTAATAATGCGCATCTACAGGTAAACATTTTCATTTATGCTTGCTATTCTTATCATTTTCCGGGTACAAATAATGTTTAATGTCGCCAATGCAGACTGACTTGTTTAAGTGTTTTTGATGGTTGAACGTAAACTGTGGCAGACAGCACTTTCCTTTGGTATGCCTGAAAACCGCAGGACAGCGCAGAACACCGCAGGACTCCATAGAAAGACCGCAGGACACATAAATGATAACCGCAAAAATGATTTTTAGACGTGAAATCAAAAGTTAACCTTTCAGTAGTTCAGTAAATTTAAATACATGCCGCTAAACAATGCAAAAATGACAAAATCAGCACGCCACCAGATGCCTGAAAACAGGGACAAAATGCTATACGCCGACGCTCATAACGCAGGCCACATACCTGAACGCCAAGGGAGCGTACGCCCTACGTCAAACGTGCGCCAGGACGCTTAAATTTACAATGTACATCACTCATGTTGTCAGTGTTTGCACATTCATTCATGCTACTCCTGTTCTCAGATTCTGTACTGGCTAAGCTTACAATCAATACATTTACCGGTATGTGTCCTGCGGTTTTCTTGCACGTCCTGAAATATTGGTATCGCCACATAACCGCTATTATGTGGCTATATAATGCTCTAAAATTAAAGAAAACCTATCGTTTAACTGTTTTCAGCACTTTTTGGTGGTTATTTAAAGTGTCCTGTGGTGTTCTGCGGTGTCCTGCGGTTTTCAGTCATACCCCTTTCCTTAAACATTGATGTGTCTGTCGTGATTTATATGTGGGCTTCGCTAGTCGCTAATCAGAGCCGCGTGCGTGGTCATGTGATTGTGAGAGGACTGTCAAGCTTACTCCGTGCTTGAAGAATTGTTGGTGGCTGTACCTTGGCATTCGCTAAACACGTGGGGATGTTTTAAACAAGTAGACATGATACTCAGTGTGAGTGCTTGGATGTGTTGCAGCATGCTCTCCCAACACTTTCCGATGTGTCGCCAAAGGAAACTGTCTGTACTCATCGGGTCGCTGCAACAGACGCTGCGAGTGTCCGTACTGCACCGACGAGCTGTTCTGCCATTCGCGACCACATCCGTCGCCTCCGCCATATTTCACAACCACGCGCTATCCCTATCCTCCCCGCTACACGACACCTTATCGACCGTATCCCCCGTACCCGTACTACACGACGACGAGCTGGTGGTATCCCTTCACCACAACATACCGACGTATGTTTACAGCTACACATGCAATTGTTTATGCATAATTAGCGGCTCCTCTTTAGCGCCAAATGGTAAGAGGAGTAACTTATGTGTGGTGGTAATTGAGCAGCATTGTCTGCAGCATTATTTGGCGCTTGGTTGTGGAAATTGTTGTGCTGCGAAATTGCATAATAACAAAGTTCTGCCATTTGGCGCTTGCGCGGACCAATAATTATGCCCACCATTTAGATTAGTAACGTTCGTCATCAGTCATGTTAAATTGCTAAAACGTCCAAAATTTTAATCGAATTTTATATCAATTGATCGATTAGTGCTTTGATAAGCAGTCGATTTAGTTCATAAAGTATAAGCTGGTGTAAGGGCAATATAAGACACCGATCAAAAACAGCAAAGTACTTTTGTGGATAAATTAGCATGTTGAACTTTAGCGTGGCAAGCTGCTACAGTTTTTACGCGCGAAAGCAGAATGCTTCGCGCGTCTTTGCCATCGTCTGGGTGTCTGTCCGTCCGTCCGTCCGTCCGTCTGTCACAGTTGTGATCTGTATCAAAACGGTGCAAGCTAGGATCACAAAATCTTCACTGTGGGCTGCCCCAATGTCTCTAGTTTATCGTGACAAAATTTCGTGCCACTGGGTGCAGGCGTTCTCCTCGAACGAGGGCGTCGAAGAGGGGTACCCCCTAAAAAGATGTTATTTTGCCGATATTGGCTCGAATAATGTGAAAACGGTTGCAGATAGGTACATGCATGCTGCTTATCATAACAAGCACTGGTGACAGGCTTTTTGGATTCATGAACATCGATGACCTTGAACGACCTTGAACCCCTCAAAAAGTGGTTTTAGTGAATTTTTCGCAATTTTTCGCACATTTCGCGCACATTTCGCGCACATTTCGCGCACATTTCAACACTGAATTGCGACTAAATGGCTGGAGATAGATCAAGACAACCAGCATGTTAAATTTTCAGCATTTAACGTGGATTTCAGCAGTTCAAGTCCCGATCCCGTAGGTTCAAGGAGGCTGAGAGAGCTACCCCCCTAAAAAGTGGTTATTTTTGCCGCAATTGTCACGTGTAGCGTGAACACGATTGCAGATAGGCACAGACATCCTGCTGATCATAACAAGCACTTGTGACAGGCTTTTTGGATTCATGAACATCGATGACCTTGAATGACCTTGAACCCTAAAAATATTGCTTTAACGTGATTTTTTTGCGATTTTTGGCTGCAAAAGAGTGAATTACGAGGAAATGGATGGAGATAGACTACAATTACCTGCGAACAGGAACTGCTATAGGCTTTCGCGCGTCTCGTGAGCTTTGCTCAAATTACTTGTTGTAGTACAAATGATGTTTAACGTCACTGAAAATCATAAAAACGAAACTAAATCATCTCGGTATATAATAAACCACGTACGTCAACTCAGCCTTTCATCCCTCAGAGATTGGTAAATCGCGTACCGGGTCTGCTTGGTCAAAGTTAAAGTGGGGCACATTTGCCTGTGCCGAGTGGCAGGTTTCACTGTGTGATCATGTGTCAGGTGCGCTCTGCAGCTGTGAGATGGGTTATAGTTAAAGGCTATAAAATAACTTTAACCTTTTTAACTTGTGTAGTTCGGGTAAGCTTTGCAGCACTGCATCAATGCAAACCACACTAAGTGTGTCATTTTTACTCAATCAAAGAGCCGGTGTCGTGAAAAATTTGTCGCACTTGGAAAAGTCTTCCCACCTCTATATTCTCATAATGTAACTAACCCTAACCCATACCCTAGCACTAATGCTAACTCTGATTTAAACCCTACCCTATAACCCCAACCCTAATCCTAACCTTGACCCTATTCTTAATCTTAGTCTTACCCTGTATACTGCTGCATCTGGGAATTATTTTTCAGTGTGACGAATTTTCCGCTACACCGATATATTAAGCTAAGCTTTTGGCCAGGTCACACCTACGACGCAATGCAACTTAACTGAACTCATGTCGAGTTAAGTTGCGTCGGCGTCGTAGTTGTAAATCGGCCATTAGATTGGATGTTTCGTAAACGATGTGACTGCTGTAAATTATGTGGCACACAGCCTGTTGCACAATAAACATGCTCACAAGCCAGTGTACACTATGTGTAGCTTGTTGCGTTCGTACAGAGTGTGCACCATACGAGTTCCGATGTGACTCCGGCGAGTGTCGGTATCTTCACCAACGATGCGACGGCAACTGCAACTGTCGTGACTGCAGCGACGAATACAACTGCAGTGAGTACACGCCATTTAGGCTACTGTTAGTTACGACGTACTATTCTGTGTAACAAAAAAACGTAACTTGGTAAATAATTTCAGGCAAGGCTAGATCTAACGCATTTCCCACTGTGGATGTCCGTTGTTTAGCCTGAGCTTGAGCTGTTTTGCTTTCGGGATGTTAACAAGACATAGGGTCTATCCTTTTCAAAACAAAGACGTCAACTTTCATAATTAAGACTAAAAGATCAACCTTCAAAACTAAGTCCAAGACACCAAACCTGTTTTAAGACTGTCTTCAGACAAGACAATGTTTTAAGATGTATTATCTCTAGTTGATTTTGTAAGTTTTATTAATTAGGTCAACCCTTTGATTAAGTCGACCTAGCCTCTGTCAGTTATGTACGTATGTTCGGTCGCAATATGTTTGCTCGATTTAAATGAAATTTGCTACCGAGAGAAATCGATGAATGCTAGCTGAATATATGCCATACGACCCGTTTCAAGGCCACGATAACGTCGAATTAGAAATTTTTCCATCTCTAAAGGCTATTTTTTTGTCATTTATGTGAGCCTGCAAACGATTTTTTTTCAGCTAAAGGACAGTGTCTATTTTTGGTCAGAACGTTTGGTATTCTGTATGTTTTTCTGTCATTTCTGTCGCTTAACGTTAAAATTAAGATGTTCTGCTACCGTAAGTCAACTACAGCTGTGTGAGTTTTAACCAAAATGGGTAACACAGAAAAACATGGAGCTCAGTTACTGAAAATGTAGCGTTTGAAAACTTATTGTAATTTGTGTTTTATGCCTGGCATAGGCTTATTTCCAAAGTCTGATGATGCACAAAATGTGTAATAAGGCATATCACCACTAGGCCTAACTTAGGACTATTTCTGTGATTTCTTGATTCGCGCTGATCTGATCTGTGGTGATATGTGGTGTTTAGGCAGACCCGGTAGTAATGATTACGGGGTTCAAGCAAACTCGCTTGTGTTAAGCAGCTGATAACTTATAAGCTTAATGTGTGTCTGTCCAGCATGTACATCGCAACAATGGCGCTGTGCGTCTGGCCGCTGTATATTTTCTTACCTGCTCTGTAACGACTACTGCAACTGTGACGATTGCAGTGATGAGGCCAATTGCAGTAGGTTCTTTACGCCACTCTCAACAGCTGATATAGATCGAGACATATGAAGGCATAGGTTTTTAGTAACTAATTATTATATTCAATAAGTTAGCTAGCGGATACTAAGACAAAACATTGTGTAAATTACGCAAACGGAAGTAGTGGTTATTTTTTTATTAATTGAAACTAACTATTGTGATGTAACATTGTTGACCACTCGACTCTCTGGACTGACTTGGCAGGCTTTGCTCTTGCCTTGATTATCTTTTGTTTCAACATATTCTGCGTATTATAGTACTGTTTGTTTATTTACTAGACAAAGCGGGCAACAGGTCAAACTTTAGCATGTATTTGTGTGGCCTTAGCCCTTATCTGTAAAAATTATAAGGCATTTATTTGTAAAAGCTTTACCCTGGTATAGCTAATCTTCACCTTAATTTTAACTTTAACCTTATTTTTTTACAGATTTGTGTTTTTCACAGATAAGGACCGAACATGCGCAAACCCATCAAGAGGGTGGGGTAGGGGTATCCCGGGCCCCGCAACGTTTGGGGGGCCCCACCATCAGGCAGAAATAATTATAAAGTATGCCAAAATGAACCATTTTGAAAAAAAAATTCAAAAATTTTCTCCCCAGAGAGGCCCCGTGAAAATGTTTGGGGGCCCCACGAGAATGTTTCCCCGGGCCCCGTTGTGGCTCTCGACGGGCCTGTTCATGCGTAATGCATTAGTGAGTTGACTTTGTAATGGTTGGTGTATTTAGTTCAAACGAGTGAGGTAACTAATGAAGCCTGAGATAGTCTTCTAAACAGGTGCAGTTGCTGATCGTCGCGCAATGATGCAAGGGTTTGTATACATTGTGTAGCGTGTGCGGCGATCGGTGACCGTTGTAAAAATGGACGATGTCTTATGCCGAGGAAAAGATGCGATGGAGTGAACGACTGTGGCGACTACTCGGACGAAACCAACTGCAGTATGTTTGTGTTTTGTTTAAATACCGAATAGGCATATGAGTGATTATACATAGCGTTAATTTAGTGCAGAGGACTTGGTCACAACATACAGTACAGTCCTAATGTAAGCGAACTTGAGTTTTCTGGCATGTTCTTATGGTGTTTAAGTTGTGTGATCTGATCAAGTTGTGTAGTCAGTCAAAAATGGTTATGCATTCGTATTAACCCATCAGTGCCTGAATTATTTTACCGTCAAAGTAGGTTCCCATTTTTGGGCACGTTAGGCATGATGGGGTTAAAGTGTTGCAGTAGAGTGTGCATAGTAGAAATTTGCTGAAAATAATCTGTAGTGTAGGGTGGGTAACCTAAAGTTATTGAACACTTGAATTATAATTAAGAAAAGCGTTTAGTTTGCACATTGCAGTTGAGCAGCATGTACAATTTTAAAGAGTAAGTATTACTTTTGCATTCGTAAAGTCTGCGCGCTTTAACAACGTCGATAATGTTTCAAGCCCGTTACCAAGGAAGGAAAGCCGACCATCAAATAGCTGTTCAGTTTTCCACCTCACCCAACATCTGTTTTTGCACTACCTGGGAAAAAACAGAACAGACAAAATATGCATTAAAATCAACATCTTTCTGGATATGTGGCCACCAACAGCCAGTCAATTACAAGGTTTGACTGTTGTGCAGCAGCACGTTTATTAAATAGACATAACATTCAAGAATATTGATGAATTTAAAAAGTGACTGGTGAAGTCTGGATTGGTCTGGAGCAAAACGTTATCGACGTTGCTATCAACGAATGGAGAAACTGTCTCCGAGCCGAGCCCATGTTCGTGGGCCAACATTTCAAACATTTTTGTAACCAGTTAAAAAATGGACAGTGGGATAAACTATTAGCTTAAATGATAAAATTATGGACAAAATGTGTGTATTGTGTGTTGTATTGATTAAGCAATAATACCAAAGTGGTTAAAATGCAATATTTTGTTTGTTTTCTTTCCCCAGGTAGTGCAGAAACAGACAATGGGTAAGGTGGGAAATTAAACAGTCATTTGATGGCCAGTTGTATCAGGAATATTCGTACCAAAACTTATTAAAATTGGATTACGTTTTCCAATTTATGACGAAAAAAATTTGGTGTGTTTTTTATGCCCCACAGTGTAGAATTTATGACGAAACTTTGTAACTAAATTTTTTAGCATGTGTAAAGAAATAGGCACAAGCGGACTGTGATTATAAAGTATTGAAAGCATTCAGGTACTGTAACATGTATTGTGTGTATGCAGCTTATTGTCCAACAAGCTACAAGTTCCAGTGTCACATGGGTCTGTGTCTGAGACGTGATGCTTACTGCAACGGTACCGAAGAATGTCCGGATGGCAGTGATGAGCCTCCAAACTGTCGTCGTGAGTTAGAGTTTCTGGCTTAGCTTAAATACGCCACCAATTCAATGTTTTGAGGGTCTACACGATACACGCCTGTATGCCTGATGAACTATGTGTCACTAGCGTGCAACTTTATTTTTTACGGGTGCTTCAGAATAATTTCTTGGTAAAATAACTTGTGGCAAACGTTTTACTCAGTCATCCAACGATGTTCCATTTTACACCTTATCTATTTATTTCAGTTCAGCTGTATTTGCTTAGATATGCAATGGTGCCGTGAAAGTGCTATTTATTTTCACTGTCGAATGCCACTGTACACTGAAAATGCAAATTTGCCATTTTTTGATTAGCACTAGAATCTCTTATGCTGTACACTGTGTAGCATGTGCGGCTAAAGCGCGTACAGAGCGATTCAACTGAACTGAACTGACACGGTTTATTTTTTGACGAACTGACCAACGGGCAAGCAGTAATGCGTTACAGAAAGCACCGTCGAACGGTGTCCGTGATTACGTGACTACGGGCACGTACGTGTCAACCAATGATCAGTGAGCTTGTCCTGCTTGTCCATTGGTCAGTTCGTCATAACTAAACCGTGTCAGTTCATTTCAGTTACGTTGCTCTGTTCATGCCTTTAGTCCACTGTGCTAACTGTACTGATGTACATCACAGTGGTAAATAATCCTCTTGTTTGACACTGTAGGCTGCGGATCGTATCAGTATGCATGTGACAACGGTCGTTGTGTCAGTCTTGGGTTCCGATGCGACGGAGCCAATCAGTGTGGCGACTATAGCGACGAACGCTATTGCAGTATGTCTGTCTGTCTGTTGCTTGTGCGTCTCATTAGAGCTATCATGTTTCATCACAAAAGCAATGATCATCACAAAGGAGCTGAAGAACGTAGGCTGTAAAAGTTTTTAGCAGAGGCTAATTGTAATGTTGGGCACTGTTGCTCAGGTCAACTCAGCCTCCTACCCTTCGTGGGATGGAAAATGAATAGTAGCTTACAGGCCACAAAGTGAAAGCCTAGTGTGGCTGACTAAGGTGGTGATATGTCTGCTTGCTGCAAACTGCCGTTTTAACTGTTTGTTGACGCGGGCAATGGATAGCTGCATAGTGCGCTGCAGTATCAATAGCTCATGCCAATCAGCTGCCACTTTCGAGATTGTGAACATGCGCTTCTGGTCTTGAGTTCGTTTCATGTCAGAAGCGCTATAGCAAGTAACCGACTTTACCTTTATCTTTATTTTTTCACCAACCTATCATAACAAACAGGCGAGTGCTTTCTTGTTTATTGCTGTGTTACACGAGTGATTTTGTACTCCTTCTGCACAAAATGTGCATTGTGGCATTTGCTACGCTTTGCGCGAGAGGGTCCGGGACGATCGGGGCAGGAGCTGGTTGCAAAAGGAGCATTCTTCAAGAGGAGCCATGGGGTACCTAGGGCTGATGGTATCTGGTTATAGCACTAGTGCTCGCTTGCGCCCCTTCAGTGGTTCGCGTGACCCATGGGGCGCCACGTGGAGGCCCACTGCTGGTCTTCGGAATGGTACCTACCTGCATCGCAGGAGGGCTACCCTATATTGCAGTTTTATACCCCGTTTACACGATCGAGCAAACATCAAGCTGACCTGATGGAACTCTACCCCTGGCTCAAATGTAGGCCTAGGCTTAGCCCACAGCTGATCATGTGTTATATAGGTCTTTCAGTTACAACCCGCCTGCCCTCCTAATTAGCATGCTAATTACCATAGCTCGTCAGCTACCTGGATACGTGCTAGCAAACATTGAACAGGCGTCGAGCAATTAGCATGTGTATTTTGAATACATTTGCTCGACGTTTGTTCGATGTTTGTTCGATCGTGTAAACGGGGTATTAATAGTACTTTTAGCCATTTGCAGCCTTTTGCAGCCCCTTTCAACCTGAAACTATACGGTCGTGTGACTGCATTGCGAGATTTATTGTGTTTCATACCTTGACACTGTATCAGACAACATGGAATATCATGTGAGTAATGTATATGATCACAGCTTGTTCGGCAAACCAGTACAAGTGCAAGATGGGTCTGTGTGTACCTTGGTCTACCTGGTGCGATGGTTACCTGGATTGCCCAGATGGTAGTGATGAATTACCTGGTTGCAACGGCAGTAAGTTATTTGTGTTCAGTTTGTACACTACATTTGTCACCGGTATCTGATTATATGTACAGTATATGACGTGTGTCGTATTTTTTGTGGCAAAAAGTAAGGCTTTTTGATGTAACGTGGTGTAACACTTCACGATGAATAAATCAACTTCAAGTCGTTAATTTACGGCAAAACACCTGAATCTTGAACATAGTTTAACGAGCGCACAATTTTGCGTACAATGCTCTAGAACTTATATAAAAGGCAAAAATGTATTATTTTGTACGCCCACGGTGAGTATTTCACACTGTTTCCGTAGCCTATCTAATTTGTGTATGCGTATGTTTTTATAGCATGTCCAAACGTAACTGGAACGTATCGAATCTGCAAGTCTACTGGGAAGTGTGTATTTCCCAGTCAGGTCTGTGACTCGGTGCAAGATTGTGCAGACGACAGCGATGAAGTCAACTGCAGTCAGTATTTCACTTGTTTTGTGTGTTTGTTTTGTTGTAACTCAAACTAAATATCAAATTAGACTTTTTCCGACCTTCTAGCACCACGACAACTGCTACAAGAAATTTGAGCTAATGCTCATGAGACGCGCGAAAGCCTATAGCAGTTCTGGTTCGCAAACTGTCAGTCTATCTCCAGCCAGTTCCGGTTTAGCAGTTTAGCTGAAAATTGGGGTATTTACGCTAAGTTAATATACAGATACCAAATTGTTTATCTAGATCGCATAACGATATTAGCGTGGCGCCACCTTGTGAATGATATAGACTTGTGTCGCAGCCCGAAATCGCCAAAAAAATCCATAAAACCTATTTTGGCGTTCGAGGTCATTCAAGGTCATTGAATTCGGCACCAATCGAGAGCCAGTGTACGACTTCCTATTAGTGACCTTTAGCCGTAATTAAATCATTGAACTAAACTGAACTTAGAGTCGTATAGCATCGATAAACTAAACAGAAGAGATCAGACTGAAAAATGACAGATAGCTAAGTCGCTTTTTTGCTGTTGTTGTGCTGTACCCTGTTCACTATGATGAAAAGTGGAATGCTACCAACACTACATATCCTGATGTGTAGCTTAAATATTTTATTGTGTTGTTTAAAACTGTAGCCTGTATAACCTGTGTATGCCAATATAGCATGTGAGAGTCATCAGTACGGCTGCATAAATGGACGATGCATCTATCGAGACTGGCTTTGTGATGGGGTTGAAGATTGCCCAATGGGAGACGACGAACTGCCCTCTCTTTGCGGTATGTTTAAAAACAAACTTTAGGTTGAAAATAAACATTTGCATAGCCTGACATGACATTTTTATATCAGTTTTTATGTTTCTTGTTTTGGTTTGATGTCAACGTCAGTGTAAAAAGTGAATTTTTATAGCTCATTTTCGTAAAAACAAGTTTTTAAAGCTTATTTTGGCCACACAGTTTTGATCTCTTGGGATCACGTAACATTATCAGTCACGCGACCATCAAATTTGCCGTGTGTGGTTTTTTTGTAACTAATCAACTTTGACCATTATACATCTATCTTGCCCGTCTATGGAGATTTAGAGCTACTTTTGGGGTCACGTGACCCTTGGTTTGTGTAACTTTAAAAAAACAAAAAAAGATCACAACGTCAAACAGCTTTCTGCAAAATTTGAAAAATATAACTGTGGATTTTCAGTTAAAACTGGCGCTGAAAAATCACGACTGATATAGAACTAAGTTGTAGTAATGCGATTGCGTTGAAATCGGTAATGTATCAACACAGGTGTCTGTGACTCAACTCAATTTCGGTGTTCGCGCGGAAATTCCTGCATTAGCGCCGATCAGGAATGTGACGGTTTTACCAACTGCAACGACACTTCGGATGAAGCGAACTGCTGTGAGTTGATGCATTAAGTATTATATGCGCCAGTGTCAGTAAGTTAACAAAAAGTACATATTATGTAAGACTAAGGTTTGTAAAATTATCCTGCTGTTACCATCTTTCATTGGCGAATATGTACAGTGTAAGTCATAGAACTCACATACAGGTAATCTAAACGAGTTAGAAGTATTGTAGCCATTTGACAGATGTTTACAGTCAGAAATAGTATAGGTTTATAGGGCCTATCGTTCCGCATCATCTTAAATTAAAAAAAAACAAACCATTGAGTTCAATATACTTTGAATAGACTCATCGGTTGAAACGTAACTTAGTAAGTTATAATAAATTCATCAAAAAACAACTTTTATATGTATTGTTTTTGTTGACTTTTTGGCAACCGCTGATGTTTTTGTCGGAACGACTGTCCGCCTGGTGTCGTTGCGGCAGACAATAAATCGTCATAGATGTGAGGAAGTTGGTAGTCACAGACCATGCCATCTCTTTCAACCACGTCATACACTTGGACCGCGCCAAGGAGATCGACAGAGAAAGCAACAGGATGAACCGATGGATCAGAGAAGCGATACACATCAGGAAAGAACAAGACAAGTCGATGAACCGAGATGAGGGGTCCTACTAACTCCCACACTTCTATGACTATTTACTGTCTGCCACAGCCACACCTGGTGTTCAGTCGTTCCGACGAAGGCAGCAGCGGTTACCAAAACATCAACAGAAACAATACATATAAAGATTGTTTTTGATGAATTTCTTATAAGTTCTTGAGTTGACTATTTTTTCAGTTACGATAGTCAATATTATGATTATTTGTTAGTAGCCTACCTACTACGGTCCCGTACATCGGAATGTCTTTGGTATGTTGATTACAGGGTCTGTCGATGAGTTGACGTCAGCACTAGTAGTGAAATACGTCGGTGTGTCTGACTACTTTGTCTGTTCTGAGCACTGGACATCAGCACACAGTCACGCTGTCTGCCGGCAACTCGGATACTCGTCTGTATAATTAAAATCTATTTGTATAATTACATAAAAATAAGCACATAAGCGGCTACTTTATTGCTACCATATGTTATATACAGGTAGCGGGTGATAGATAGACGCATTTGTATAAACGAGCTAACATTAGGCACCTATGGCAGTTGATCACGCTGCTAAGTTATTTTCATGAAAACACAACACAGATTGTTAGTGGCTAAGAATTTTTTTTGTTTTTTTTGCAAACATAGCTACATGCAACAGAAAAGAATACATTTAATCATTTGTACAGAATTTTTATTTTGCCTGCAGCTGCGGTGTTAAACATCCTACTTTTGCCTCTAGTTTTGACCGAAGACCAAAACCTAAATTAACGTTTTTACTTCTACGTTGTCATGTTGCTACAGGTCAAGCCCATCTTTACTTTTCCAGCACTAGAAAGCAGTCATAGCTCGCAGGTGCTTCCGCCAAGGCAATGTTATTCGCCAGGTGGCGTCACCATATTCACTTTGCCAGCGGTTCCCTTATGCACCCTTTAATGCAATGGTAATGAGAATTTCAAAGTGATCCAAAATCCAGGATTCCTGCCGGATCACTCCCAAAGTTGAATCACTGGTAGTTTGTGCGATGCCCGACATACCCTCAAAATTTCAGAAAGATCTGTCCATAACTTTTTGAGTTATCGTGCTAACACACAGACGAACAAACAAACAGACAGACAAACAAAAACCGGCAAAAACATTACCTCCTTGGCGGAGGTAATAAGTACCACTCCTACGCTGCATGAACAACTTGTCCAGAGACATTACCTGCTGGCGAACCGGCAGGAATTTCCTTGCAACTTTTTGATTGCTTGTCTGGCGCCCTAACCACCAGGACTATATGCCACCATGGCAGGCTATTATAATCCACATGTTATACTTACTTACTTTAACTCATCGTTTAAATTTAGCTGTGTAAGCCTACTACCAGGCATACTTCGTTATGACATGTCAATGCATTATACAGATCGGCAGAAGAAAGTGTCAACATCAGTATCTCGGATAGGTCGGACTCGGATCTGAACGATGTTTCAACACTAGCGCTGCCTAGCACAGCTTCACCTACGGATAATCTACTTCAGATGCTACAGCCTCGGTACGTGGACAGTTTACAACTGCAGATAATACTTTATTGCCACCATTAAACAGACGAAAAATGTAAGACAGTATTTAAAGTTCACCGACTTGAACGCTAAAAACTTGAGGATTTTTTCTGGCAAATGCTAGTCTGGCTTTAACTATTATGCCACCAAGCTACACACGTGATATTTTAAAGTTCTGGAATTAGTCTAGTGTTCGTGGTCTCAAGTTAGTTTTTAGTTCTTGACTTTGGTAGAACGTTAAACAGATCACAGACGTTCCACGTCAAAGTCAGTTAAGGTTGGAGTTTAGAGTTAAGACAAAGAAACGGATAATGAAAGATAACTTTTATTTCTGAAGCACGTCGTGATCGACGGGACAGGTAGTAATATAAATTTGCACACAGTCGTTTTTTGAAGACTTGACCAGTAAGTTATTCGGCTATGAGAAGTTGCTTGTTATTGTTATGTTGTTGTAGTCAGTGTACGTCAGAAACTATCGTTGGCTTGACGTGCATGCATGCCAGTGAGTTTCTTACATGGCTTTTTCTATTAGTCTAGTAGCTTTGGTGTGTAACAAAATATTTAAGATGTAGCAAGCGCCCAAAAGTGCAAGTACAAGCAGCACCCGTGACTTGCTGTCAAATACAACCCAAGTACTAGAACACAGCTAATGAAAACCAGAATTAACTTTTTAAGGGATATCATAGCACAGAAAAGTACTGGTACTTAAAGCAACAGTACTTCCTCTTTGCATCGAGATGTCTTATGACTGACTGCAACTGAAACTTTAGAAAAGCGACCAGAACTTTTGGCCAGCTACTGTTCAACTAAATTTTGCCCGACCAACAAATGCGCTATATCGCTAAAAATACCCGCATATGGCCATGAGTGAGACTGATGATGAGTGTTTGTTATTCTGACAACGTAACAGCGTTGCGCTGCACGAACTGTTTGTACATTGTAGCAACATTGCGTGCCTTAGGCTGCTGTTTTAGTATCCACGTCAGAAAATTGTGAGACGTGCTGTTTGTGCCCGCGACTTTGTCGGGAACCTGTCGCAGACTTTGTTGCCGACTTTCCCCGTGCACTGTATCAGACCAAATTCCATTAGAGCACCACAAACGGGTTTGTGGCAGACTTCGCACGGACTCTGTCGCAAACAGCTTGACATGTTGAGATGGTTTGTGTCCGCGACTTTCATGATTTGTGTCGGCGACTTTCCCTGAGGGGGAAAGTTTCTGTGAAAGTCGGCAAATAGAATTTGGGCTTTACTAAAATTATTAGGCCACTTTGGCTAAAACACGTTCAGTTACAGAGCTGTATGCTAGAACACCAAAGGCACGCAATGCTGCTACAACGTACAAACAGTTTATCCAGCAAAACGCTGTCACATTCCAGAATGTAAAACACTAATCATCAATTTTAAAATCTGTGCTTTTTGCAGTGCGCTTTTCTAACGATCTTGAATAATATATTTAAATGTACGTCATTGATTCCTGCAAACAGAATGCATTGTTACAAAACTCAGTCATCTTGTTGTTATTATAAATCGTCAGTTGTTGTGTTGAAGCGTGTGGCCGTCGTTCGCCCAATATCACAAGCGTCTCTCCATACATCATCAATGGTCAGTGGGCAGCACGTGGCTTATTTCCGTGGCAGGGCATGCTTAAACTGCGTGGAATTTTTCGATGTGGTTGCGTCTTGCTCAACGAACGATGGATATTAACCGCTGCTCACTGCCTGCTGGAATAGTACGTGAATAAAACGTAGTTTGTTTTTGTCACACGTTAGTCAGCATTTCTACAAGGTGGTCCAAAAAATGTCCCAACTTGTTTTTGTCAGAACTTCGTCAAATCCTCATCAAAGTTGCTACTTTTGGCATACAAATGGCCAAGAAAATGTAATTATGTGAGGTACACTTATTTTCCACCTCAGCTAATTTATGTCCACGCACTACCGTGTAAAACGCAGATGCTCCAAATTGTTACATTACGTGGTGATTATCTGTATCAGATTGCTTACCTGTTCATTATCAGTTTGACAGAAGGCGCCGTGTGATTTAATAATTTTGTGATATTAAATATTTTGCGCTAAAAATAGCAAACAGCAATATAGCTGGTTGATAAGCTCAAAACACGTCTAATCCATGAATGAGTGCTGTGGAGTTTGATCAGTTGATCGTTAAGTTTTAATACCACTACCAGCTGCAGTGTCATGTTAAAGCCATTGTATACACTTTGGGTATAAATTGTGATAATTTGGAAACAAGTTGTTACACAAACTTATTATTCTGCTTAATAAATCACATTTAAGTTTATTGTGTGCTTAATTAAGTTGTTAGTCCTTTTACGGGCATAACAACTCAACATTATGCGACAGTTTGGAGCATCTGCGTTTTACACGGTAGTGTGTTAACATACATCAGGCGAGGTTGACATTGAGTGTTACCATACATAGTTGTAGTATTTTGGCCATCTGTGTGCCAAATTTGGTGGAGATTTGACAAAGTTCTGACAAAAACAAGCGAGGACATTTTTGGGACTACCGTGCGTTTACAAGTATATCGGATTGTCTTTGCTGCAATCTATGCTGCTGATTTAAATGATTCTGCTGAATGTAGTTGGCTTGCAGTTGCTTATATGCCTCAGTTAAGCAGCTAGCTGAATATATTTTTGGAAATAGTACTGTTTACAGGTTATGCTGTTGCTGCATCTCTTACTGTTAAACGGATCTAGGAACGTAGTTAACGTTAGACTCTTAGAATTTCATTTACACAAAACTTGACGATGTATACATGTGAACAGGCTGAACTCGCAGTAGTGTCAGCAGAGTTGTAAGAATCAGCTGAAACGTTTATTTGTTGCAGTGGCCGGCCTGTGAGAGCATCTGACCTGCGAATACGACTTGGCACAATCATGTTCAACGACACAAATGATTCTGATGAAGTCTTTGTTCGCATCGCACACGTCATCCCACATCCCAACTTCATATATAGTTCCACTAGTGGTTTCCCGAATGATGTCGGACTACTGTACCTCACTGAACCAGTCAGCTACACTGACACCATTCTTCCGATCTGTCTGCCATCACCGGATGTCAATACCGATCAGTTTAAAGTCTGCGTCGACACCGGTTTTGGTAGAACAAGTCGTTACGGTTCGTTGGTTTTTCGTCTGTATTACACAACTGCTGAAAGCACGCCAACGATTCAACGATCGTGTTTTTACATGTGAATCAGTTGTTGTAGTTTTTACTACAACAACGCAATTCTGTCCGTCCGTCTGTCTCTCACACTGTCACACGGGTAGATTAGTCAAAAACGGTGCAAGCTAGGATCACCAAATCTTCACCATCGGCTGCCCGGAAGATTCTAGTTTCTGGAAACGTAGGTCTAAAGCTTTTCTATAAATTCGAAGGGGTCACCCCAAACTAGGGCGCTAAATGAGAGGGGGTAGATAAAATTTGCGATATCCAGCCGATAAAGCGTTGGCTGAGCGATAGGTGGCGCCCTCTGGTAAGTACGAGTAAAACACTATAGACACTAACTGTGGGTCGTCTGGCGGCCTTGGGGAATGATTTTGTTTTACTGTGCTTTCTATGGAACTGTAGCAAAACGTCACGGATGAAGTCTACAGATCACTAGCGTACTACCATGCACCCAAGCTGTTGCGCGTTCCTTTTTGCGATAGCAGGGCTTTACTTGTAAGACTAACAATGTGCACAACGAACATACAAAATCATGATTTCATAAACAAACACGAGTCAACGACACGTACAGTAATTGGTATGTACGTTGAAAATAGCAAAAATTAAGTATCCCCACTACGCAGTTACCAGTGGAGTCCAAATGACAGTTACTGCTATAGGAAGCGATCACCTTTTGAACGCGGCTATAACAAAAGGTGTGGTTTTTAACTAAAAATGTGCCAGAAACTATGTGGCGGCAGTTTGTTTCGTATATTTGTTAGGAAACCTTTGCTATGCACTTTAGATCTGCTGACTGGATTTGAAAAGCAAGTCACCAGAAAATGTGAGAAACTGGGAAAGAAGAAACGTGAAGAAAAAGAAAATAAAAAAGAGAATTTTACTTTTTGGTTACCTGTCTGCGTAACATTGTTTGTTTCGGCCGGATATCTATGCAATAAATTGTTGCTGTTAGTAACAGTGTGCGATGAATGTTTTCAGGTCCAACACCAAATCGTCTTCTGTACATAAGAATGAACATCATACCGTTTGAGATGTGTCGAGCTATGCACGGACACATCAACGACACTTTTCATATCTGTATTGGTTCTATTCCGACAAGGGATAACAACTTTTGCAGTGTTGGTTTCGTTACTGTATTATTATGTAACGTTTTACTTTTTCGTTATTGCAGATCAAGTAGTAGATTTACTAATATTTTACAGTAAACGTTGGTAAGTTGAAATGTTGCCGCTTTCTCGCACATCGTTTCAGCAGGTAGCAGCAATTTTCCTGCCGGACATTTGCATGCTTCGGTTTTGTATTTTCGTGACATTTCTCCGCCATAAGATAGAATAATTTACAGCTGAAATGTAAGAACACTAGGCTTAAATCAGTTGCCTAATTATCCATCTGTTTTACTGCACCAGCACATTTAGTATACAGATCTGCAAATAACTTTTGACATTGTTTAGCGTATATCAATGGTTTTCAAGCAACTTAGCTATACGCCGTCAAATACCCGTTTATAATCTATGAACGCATAAAGCTATTGCAAGGGTTGCGTCTGCAATCAAATTACTTATCAGACTTGTGTGATCACAAAAATACCACATTTCCTCATGCCGTCTGAAAACTTGCTTGCTCTTTTTCAGGAGTGCCATCCATGCGTTGCTTTTAATTGTTTAGTTTTTGTTGCAACAGTCATTTACGAAAACGTTTGCAGTAGTTTATCCACGCTGTATTACTGCTGAGCTTCTGTCACTAGGTAAATCATTTACAGGTCTATCTGTGTTCTGTATTGTCAGGGCGATAGCGGAGGACCCCTGGCGTGCAAAGATCATAACAACAAGTGGACTGTTATTGGCATCAACAGTTTTTTCTCTGGCTCTTGTATTCAGAGCTTTGTCTCACGTGTCTCATCGTATGTAGATTGGATCCAGCAAAACATGGACCGCTACGTCTAGCACTCTAGCTACTCGCGCCTGCCAGCGGACAATAATAATGTCAACTTCCGGCTAGACTTGCAGTATCGTATCGAGAGTAACATGTTCATATCGTGAAATTGGAGCTATCGAATTAAGGCGTTAATTTAAGGCGTTAACGCTCATGAAAAATCAACGCACATACGGAAATTCACTAAATCCTGTAAAGCAGGAGTTCCAGTATTTCATTAAAGTGTGGTTATTTGACAATCAAAAAATATTCAAGTAATTACAAAAAAAATACAAATTGTTTTGTTGGCGTTTCGTCACTACGGTCACTTTCTGCGACACAGCCACGAGTTCGTTGGTCGTCATTCCAGTCACCCTCTCGATATAGTCCACCTACAGTTTCACCAATACACCGTGTCTGGGAAGAAAACAGTCAAGATTGTTTTTGTCATAACTTTGTCAAATTTTTAAAAACTTTAGTAATTTTTGGCACGTTGATGGCTAAGACAACGCAATTATGTAAGGTACACTAATTTTTAACTTCACTTAATTTATGTCAATGCACTACCATGTGAAACATAGATGCTTTAAATTGTTGCATAATGCTGAGTTGTTGTCTCAAGTAAATGCTGTAACGAGTTAATTAGGTACAAAACACACTAAAATGTGAATTATTTAACAGAATTATAAGTTTTATAACAACTCGCTTGCAAATTAGAAATTATGCCAAAGTCTGTTTCGCATATGAAGACAATGGCTTAGATGCAACACCAATGGCTGATAGCAGAATCAATGATCAACTGATAAATGCATTCGTTCGTAGATTAGACGTGTTTTAAGCTTACCAGCCAGCTATTTTTTGTCTGCTGTTTTCAGCATAAAATACCTCAAAATTATTAAACCACGTCGCACCCTCTGTCGAATTGATGATGCAAAGGTGAGCCACTGATACTAATGATCGTCGTGTAAAATAACAATTTAGAGCATTTGTGTTTTACACGGTAGTGCATTGACATAAATTAGATAAGGTGGTAAATGAGTGCACCACACATAATAGTATCATCTTGGCCATCTTTTTGCCAGAAATTATCAAAGTTGGTGGAAATTGGATAAAGTTATGCCAAAACAATTTTGATTGTTTTTTGAGACACGGTATATAATGATGCGTTAATTAACGCGTTAACGCATGCGTGAAAAGATTAACGCCTCGACAACATTAGGCCTACATAAAATGCAATGTTGTTATTTGGCAGCGCTACAATAGGTATGTACACCATGTTTCATAAAATAAGGACCCTTTGTGTTTTTTTCATAACTCAAATGATGATCAATTTACACAAAATTTGTGCAAGTTGTATAGCTGAAGAAATACTAATTTAAAATGTTGCAACAAAATATGGCGGTTAATTGAATATTTTTGCTAGTTGTGACGTAATGCTGGCTTGTCACGTGTCACGGGTACAAGCTTGAGAGTCTCAACTGGTGCTGTCAGTTGCTACCCAGCTTCGATGGTAAACTTAAACTGGTTTGCAAATAAAAATGTTTATCATGTCAGCACTAAGCAACATGGGGACATGAAATCAGGCGTCTTGCGATCCAAAACTCGACCATTTTGCAAGTTCGATGTGCTAGTAAACTGTCTTGCTCGAACATGTGAAAGTCCAACTACCCTCACAGACACGTAAATGCGATCGCTTTGCACGTTTTTGTGGCTGCAACTGTAAAACTCCAAAAATTTGTCATCAGAGAACCAGTGGCTCAGAAACAGGTACTGTATAGAAAAATTATCATTGGTGTGAACATTTTCGAGCACATGGAAACCTGGTGTGCCAATTTTAACTTAAAAAGTCAAAGGTCAGCGTTAGAGTTAGTTGCGCAAGTCTAAGCGGACTCCGCGTAATATGTCAGCGCTGGGCTGACGTATTTATTATAAGTCAAAAAAGCAAGCCGTTAAGTTTTTTGTTGTAACGTCATTCGTTTAATACATTGTGTTTCACGATAATACTTTATTGTTTCCTAGTAACATGATAATGATGAATATTAACATTAATCTAAGCATATTATATTTATTTTGTGCGATTTTAGTTTTGAAATTACCTATAAACCCTGATTTTATTTTTGAATATGTGTTCGTCTTGTTTTAACATTCGTAATGCGTTTTTACTATTTACATACGAGGGCTGCTGTGGGTATGGGAATTTCTACCCCCTCTCATTTAGCGCCCTTGATCAGGATAATTCATTTCGAATTTATGGAAATGCTTTACGTTTCCTGAAACTAGAGTCTTCCCGGCAGCACTTAGTTATACTGAGTCGACATCTATAAGTGTGGCCTTTTGTCCAGTGGCCTTTTGTCCGGGATTCGAGTATGGGTATGGGTATGAGTATGGGTAAGGGAACTGTGCTGAATTCTCATAGGTTCTGCGGGATTTTTTGAATAGATGTGAGATTAATCGCAAACGCATGATAATCTTCCGAGAGCCCCAAGCCGCTGGCCGGTACGTCGCCGTCGCTGCAGCGTGGTGACGCAATCAGAGTAACGTCCAGCCGTAGCCGGCCACTCTAGGCGTTACTTTTACAAATTTAACACTGTCGATACAGCCACTGGTAACAACTGCCAGTGTTCTTGTAACTTTTCTGGCTAGGCTGACTGACATTCCATTAATTAGAAATTCATCTGTGTTTTTACTTTTAACGAAGTTTTTCTTATAAAATGCAGATTAAGCCCTACAGGAAAAAATGACTTGCTTCTCTAACATTGACACAACTCATCTGTTTCTGTACCTCACAACATGTGCCGGGTTGTGAGAAATACCAATTAAGATTTTACGTGTGATTTGTGACGGTGTTAGGGGGGCTAATTCAATAAACAACAGTAGGTTTATAGCTTGAAGCCCACCACGTTTATGAATATCTTCTACGACGGACAGCAAAAAAACCACTGCACAAATACACTGCACATATAGTATACAATGTCATGAATAACAGCAAGAACGTGCATCCAACGAAAAGACGCTAGGTGTGGGGTACAAGTATGGATGATTTCGAGATTTATTCGGTAGAAAAAGTCTGTGGGAATTTTGTGGAAATTTTATGGGAATTCACACCGGTTTTTCTGTGGGTAAGGAATGGGTAAAGGAATTAAAACCCAATTCCAACGGCAATCCTGTGACATACACACGCGCTTGGAATTGGCCGGTAATTCGGAAAAAATCAAATAATGTTTCTTCATAGACAAAAGAATTTCCGTGGCGATCTTAAAACAGTAATGTTTACTAGTAGTGATAGATGATTAGAAATCAACAAAATTTGAAAGACAAATCGAAGGTTATCAACCACGGTGAATTCCAACGGATTTCAATAATGGTCGCTACCGGGTGACAAAAATATTTAAAATGTGCCGTTTGTTAGGTTTCTGATTGCCTAGTCGACGTGGTTTAGTATCATGCCAGCTACTAAGAAGCCGTTTAGGTCAAACATCTTAGAAACGAACGAGCGACGCAGACCACTGTCGGAACAAAATATCCAGGTCGTTTCGTTGACAGCACGCGACCATGCGTGTCGCAGACGACTGCGACAACTGGACCTTCGTGAAAAATTTACCGAGTCCGAGTGGTATATAGAACTATACGATGAGTCGAAAAAGTTTCATTAGACTTTTGTCTACTGTTTTCGCCAAATATTGATCTATTTTTTAAAACCATTTACATGTACATTTTTAAAAAGTTTGCAGTAAGCTAAATAATTAC
>Ga0209367_1000659_pt1 | contig 36818 bp, 17 predicted proteins | sample WorMetLIZISLAND2_FD_187412 | JGI IMG/M metagenome (GOLD analysis project Ga0209367, IMG submission 187412) | Marine gutless worms symbiont microbial communities from Max Planck institute for Marine Microbiology, Germany - Olavius geniculatus... ...
AAAAAACCGGACCCCTATTACGTTTTGAAATAACTCCAACAAATTGTGCCTAATAATAATAATGATTAGCTGAGAAAATCGTCAAAAGGTACTACTGCATTTGGGGCCGTGTACAGCAGTGTGTGTACCAGAAGCCGGTGAAAGATGTGGATAAACTGAAGCAGCGCTTGGTGGAGGTCTGGTCTGGCCTACGGCAGACCGTTGTCGATGTCGCAATCGACGAATGGAGAAGACGTCTCCGGGCCTGTGTTCGAGTAAAGGGACAGCACTTTGAACATCTGCTGTAACTTCTGACTATGATGTTGCTAATCAACAGTTCGTTCAACTTCAAAGTTCAAACGTTGGCGTTATAACATTTAATGATTTCGTAACTGACGTTGTTGGTTCGTTGGAGTACTGGAGTAGTTGCCTCTACTGTTGGTGCCACAGGAAAACCTCAGCTGGTACTCTGTTCTTAAAATTTCTCGCAAAGTAACACATGCTATTAAGTACTGATTTTTTAACGATTATTTTTGTCAAAACCTATTGCTATTGAACCAGGACTGTTGGAGTTATTGCAAAAGGTAGCAGGGGTCCGGTTTTTTTTGAGACACAGTGTATGTCATCTCCTAACTTTTTCACAAATATTTAAGCTAAGCTGAGCTGGCTAATCATTGTGTATTTTAATAATTCTATCCAGCATCTCAAGTTTGTTCTGCCTGTTTTACAGCGCATCAGCATAGCTCGCAGCTGCAGACAGTTAAAACAGAAAAATGTGTTAAAAAATAAACATCTATACGTCGTCAGAAACAGTACACAATTTCACATTACTTTTGGTAATACAAAAGTTCAAGGTTTAGTTTTATTTCTCAAGACAACCGACAGAATAAACAATGACACTGCGTAAACTAGCGATCGTAAGCTTAAGTCAGTCGATAATGTCGTGGCCGGTGACCGGGAAGCTAATATCGACAGGAAAAACAGAGTTGCCGCCGCTGCTGCTGCTGCTGCTCTACTAATAAAGATGCGGTCGAGTTGATTGATGACTGTATAAGAGTGAGTGGCTTCAGTCGGTTTATTCATTTAGACGCCAAGGCCACATACATACATAGACTACACATCGGCGCTCATTTACCGGAAACAGCAGACCTCTTACAAGCTAGCACAACAAGCTCGCACGTCGTCGCCTCGGCGCCCGACGCCGATATATTAAACACGGCGGCGCCGGCGGCGGGCAGGCGGAGTTGTTGTTTGGATGTGTTGACGTCAGACCGGCTGAGACGGCAAGTAATATAGGTGAGAGATGGGCACAGTCGGTCGTACCGGCAATGTGACCGCTCGTACCTGACACCACTCGTTTGCACACCCGTACTCCCGCCGTCGCCGTCGACTTCCAGGTAGAGCTGTGCATGGGAGTGGAAAATTGCATGAGAATGGGAGTCCCATGGAAATCCAACGATAATGAAAATAACAATATACTAGAAAGCAGTCATAGCCCGCAGGTACTTCCGCCAAGGCAAAGCTATTCGCCAGGTGGCGTCACCATCTTCGCTTTGCCAGCGGTTCCCTTATGCCCCCTGTAACGCAATGGTAACGAAAATTTCAAAGTAATCCAGAATCCAGGATTCCTGCCGGATCACGCCCAAAATTGAATCACTGGTAGTTTATGCCATGCCCGACATGCCCCCAAAATTTCAGAAAGATTCGTCCATAACTTTTCGAGTTATCTTGCTGACTCACAGACAGACAGACAGACAGAGAGACAAACAAACAAAAACCGGCAAAAACATTACCTCCTTGGCGGAGATAAATATAAACGGGAATGGGGCGGGATGTGAATGAAGTAGCGAGAATGGGAATAGCATATAACTTATTTCACGTGTGCAAGTTTTCCCGCATTGATTGTGAAGCAGGACATATCAGATGTCGAAATAAGGTCCGCATGAGAGTGTTGCGGGTGCGGTTATTCCAAATTCTTCAAGTCATTCACTTAAATTTACAGTATTTTTCCAATAGTAAACGAGTGAAGTTGACATATTGTTGGCAAAAGTGGCAATATTTGTTTCATGCGTAGCTCAGTAAAATACATTTATTAGCTTTTAGTTAGTACAAGTCGACGGGAATAGGTGTGGGACACGTAAATAATGGTATCGGGAGTAAATTGAGCAGTAAACGTCATTTCCGCACATCTCTACTTTCACGTTCCAAGTACCACTATCACGTTTGCAGCGAGCCGGTCGACAAGGTCGAGAGTCAAGACAGTGAGTGGTGACCTGTCATTCAGCGCCGATATCATTACGTTGCGTTCGTCTTTTCACGCCGTCCACTAAAACAATGTGTTACACGCTGCTGCGGCGGCTGCGTGGCCTTCGCTGCCGTATGTTAACTGTCGACGATCCGTAGCCTAGGTATTCATCGAATTCGACCCGGCTAATGGAAGTAGACTCAGTGGGCGTGGCGCGACAACTGACTAGCGGTCGAAAGGTCGACTTTCGGAAACGCTTAGGCTACCGGTGCTCGATGCTACCGTGTTACGTCTTGGCAACCTTGGGCAAGTTGCTCAACGCCTTTTGCTGCTATCACGCAGCGCGGCGCCGACGTAATGAAATTTGGGCTTTAAGGTGCGTACAGAGTGACGTAACTGAACTGAACTGAACTAATGCGGTTTAGTTTTCTGACGAATTCACCAACAGGCAAGCAGGGCGAGCCCGCTGGTCATTGGTTGACGCGTATATGCGTGTAGTCACGTAGTCACCGACGCCGTTAGACGATGCTTACTGTAATGCATTACTGCTTGCCTATTGATCAGTTTGTCAAAAACTAAACCATACCAGTTCAGTTACGTCGCTATGTACGCGCCTTTAGGTTTGTCGAGACACTTCCATGACGAGTTCTCTTGTGACTGAATAGTCAAACGGGCAGCGAGAAATGTTCTTCCACTACATCGTGTCCCAAAATTAACGGCACCCGTTTTAAACACGCCTAATTTAGTCTGTAGTTCATGGATTTCAACGAAATATCGTACACTGCACTCTCTTAACATTACTTACAGTCACACCCATTACGACGTACGCACTTTACCGTGTGTGCTCAGTGCAACGTCATTATGACGTCAGAGTTTTGAAATCAAGCAGCAACGTACCCTCTTTAAACTAAAAGATTGCGTCGAGGCCAAAAGTGGCCACTTTGAGCTCAAACTTTAAATGCTATTTTAGAATGATTGTCTCAATTACTGTTTCAAATTTTGTAAAAAATCTATCAGGTATTAACAATTTTACACTAACTTATCTTTGGGGTGCCGCTAATTTTGGGACACGGTGTATCACCGCAGATGCATGATGCCGAGCTGTTGATGGAGAATTGTTTGCATTGTCTCCTCTTGTTTTCAGTTTCACCCAAGCGGTGCTTTTACAGTTGACAGCTTTCTTAGCTTTATACGCCATTCGATATATTGCATAATGCATGTTAAAGCACGAGAGAACTTTGTCTAACAGTGAAGTCAATTTGGTGCTTAATACAACGCAGCGGAAACGTTCTAGGTACTAACCGCGGGCCCGGTGGAAATTAATATGGTAGTCGACAGCCGACCTATGACTAATAACAACTACGATAGATACTGACTGGCGGTGTCAGTGTCACGTGTTTTACCTAAATCAATAAAATGATGACAGAGGGGAGTGTGTTCAACAGATTTTGCAGATTTGTCAGTATGCTATTTGTTTCCGGTAATTTTGCCCCAACTCGATTTATAAGAAGAGACAAGCAAACTACGTAGACCATACGAATAATTATTAAAATATTGTCCGTAATAAGCAGATGACACGGCAGTAGCCACGGCCTTAGCGGCACGAAGGCCCATAGGTCTGCACTGTGGCGATGACGCGTCCAAGGTGAAGTCGTCTGCACGCCTGGATCAAAGAAGACATCGCCGTATTTTACGCGTCACGTTGACAAGCTGACAGACAATCGGACGTCTATATCAGTGTAGGCCTACAGATGAGTGATGGATCATAAACTCCCGTATGTATACAGCATCACCTGGATGGACGGTTGAATGACAAACAATGCGCTAAAACAAAGCAGCAGCGACGACGGCGATGACAAATGACGCCATCCAGACAAACCACGCCGTGGTACAGCAGCAGCGCGCGCGCTCTCTCTCCGGGCTACAGCAGCTGACCACCTGACACTCCATCCGTCAGACGCCCGATCCCGGCGATGCCGCTCAGCTGGCACGGGGTCGGACGCAGAACACGGCCGCAATTTGGCAGAACAAGCAAACATTACGGCTCGAAATACACGAAGGTATAGCGCTCTGAAGTGTCCGGTCCGACAGACTGCAGTGCCGCTTCTCGACCGACGACCAACTCGAAAGCCGCCTGACCGCTCAATTAATGCGAGCTCTATGCAACACTCTGACGGACTCAGCTCATACGATTGAGTCGTCACTCCACCGCGTCAGTTGCTAGCGTTTTGCACGTTACGTCGAACTGTAACGTTGATCTAATCCTAACGCACATGATAATCGCCTGCAAACAAAAATACTGCAGTCTGCTGCTTTAAATTCTATATATTTTTTTCTCTTTGACGGGCCATTCTGAAGGATCAATAGATCCTGCAGTGTAGAACGGTCTTGATATTATCGGCAGAGCCTATACGTCGGTGAAGTCGAAGAGACATTAGACCTCTCTAGATCACCAGGTTTCTACGTGAATTTTTTTTGCCCTGAAAGTTTACTTATTCTGTACATACAGCTAATTCTAAGTATATCGATATGCATTATAAGTTGGCTAAGTTAAGACAATGAACCTTTGTTCGAACACACAGTGCTTATCTGTACGCGTTAGACTAACGACGTGCATATCTTTTATCACCTTAACGTGGCATAACTAATAATTTCAAGATTTCGTATGTAAATGCGCGTTTAATTCTGCTTGTTCATCGCCTGCTGGGAGGCCATTCGGTTTACACACGTGTCCTACCAATCGCGGCTGTGCCGGAGCGGCAAGAACAACACAATTAGCTATAGGGCCTACAGCGCGAACGAGGATACATCGAGTCGAGGTAGTCTTGCAAGCATTGACTGACACGTGGTCGAGATATCGCTAAATTCCGTCGGGAGTCCGGTTATCTATGCGCGGCACGAGGAAAACTTGCATCTCAAACGACCGGGCGGACGGCTTCATTAGCTAAGCATCTTTCGTCACGCTTCGATACCTATGAAAGAAAAGAAGAGCGGCATATGCGACCACCACGTAGACCTATATACAACACGTGTCCGTATGTATGCGGGCAGGCGAGCATCCACCGGGACCACACATAGCGATACAGGTAGGCTACCCTCGCACCTAGAAAATTGTCTTGCCCGCCAAAACTATATATCCAACCAGAGCGAAAAGGATCCTCGTTCTAATAGGACAGTTATATGCTTTTTATCTTCGCCAATTGAACGATAGTGAACATTGGAGGAGATTATGAGATTGGTCGTTCTGTCCGTCTGCGTGTGTGTGTGTGTCTGTCTGTCTGTCTGTACACTTCGCTTGGCGGAGATATGCACTCTTACGAGCGCCTTCTAGTTTGCAATGCTGATTAGGTTTGAGGAGCGGTTAAAATTTCGTTCTTCGAATGAGATTTCGTTCTAACTACCTAAACCTCGTACTTCTGCCCATGAACCACTTTATGTCCGGCATGCATGTAGCGTCGTGCGAAATAACTGACATGTGCCGACTGTAAATCGAACCAATTGTGTTAAAATACCTGGTGGACAGACGCAGTTCTCTGCATCTGTGTACGACTCTGCTGCTGATGCTGATGCTGCCCGCTTGTATCTCGCTGACTCGCCGTCGATTGCCTGCAAAAATATAATAAAGTTAATAATTAGAAAACAACTAGACAGCGCAAACAGCTGCAACGGCTAACAATCGTGTCATCAATTATTCGAAATAAGTTTAACGCGGTAACAAGCGATATCTGAAAGTTCCGGTATAGACTCCGGTAAACTTATTACTTATCAGTATCTTGTCGCAGACTCACGGTATTGTGTTTTGCGCGACGCACTGTGTTGCTAAACGCGTAAGCCTATTAGCATCAAAAAATCATACGCTACTGCGTGACATCGCCGAGTTCTGCATAAAATGTCGATTTTTTCATACAAAAATTGCTACAAAATTTTTGCAGTTAAGTTATTGACAAAAAGTACAAACCCGCATCGTTGTCAACCTGTCACATCACGCATAACGTATTCTCTGCATTAATTGTTCAGACGTTTAGGCCTATTATGTCTGACAGATACTATACTTCTGGATATATAAATTTTGCTGGCTTTAAAGTCTGCGCTTATTGTGGGCGTAATAACACCTAAAATCTTCATATACAGCTTTTATTTTATTGTTTATTTCGTCTTCACCACTGCTTACTTCTACAATGTTATAACTGTCCAAAATCTCACACCACTCAAGCGTGACGATTGAAGCTCGTATGACGATGTTCGGCGCAAAACACCGTCAATTACAGTCATGATATAAGTAGGTATCAAGACAGTCTACAGTGTATTATGCCTCGTTATACCCCGTTTACACGATCGAGCAAACATCGAGCACGCATTAAGCATGCATAAAGCATAGCCAACACGAAACAATCATCAAGCAAACATCGAGCAGACATCGAGTAAACGTCGAGCAAACATTGAGCTGGCTCGTCCAGCTAACATATAGCAGCTCGTCGAGCCAGCTTGATAGTGTAAAAGTTGTATTACACTTCACCGTGACTGAAAACCGTGTTAAAGCGTACTTATTTCATGGCCGTGATCGACGGCGTGTTCTGCCCGAACTCACGTGTGATACATAGTACAAACGCGAGACGATATCAGCCGTCACGCTTGAGTAAAGTGCGATTATGGACATTAATAAGAAGACTCCATTCCAGACACTACAGTGAGAAATAGACAACAAAAGTATACAGATCGAGATCGTGTGAAGAGATGATCGCTGTCGTGAGGCGGCGGCGGTTCGACCATGACGTCGACAGTTCGACGAACTCCGCCGAGTACTTCGAGTCGTTCCAGTCGCGCCTCTATGCGACTCAGCCTGAGCATGGTGGTCCAGACACAGAACGCGCCAACAAACAACATCACGAGTAGAACGAACAGCACTACGACACAGGTAGTGAACCGACGCTGCGGTCGACACGTCGTCGTCGTCGTCGTTGTGGTGTCGCTACAGTAGGAGTTCCCTCGTGGCCGCAGTTTTTCGACGTCCTCCGCTGGCCCCGGCGTGGTTGATGGCTGCTGGATGTCGTCAGAGTCGACGCTCGACGCCGTCAGACGCTGCGTATCATCCGTGTCCTCCATCGTCACGACCGTCTGTCTGTCCGTGCGGTCTTGCACTCAAGTCGACTCTGGCGATAATGTTTACTTCGAGCTCTACGTCGAGTGCCACTTCACGTGAACGGCGTCAGGGTCCAGATCGTCATAGCTATACTTATGAGTATTACGCTAACACTGAGATACGTTCAGTAGTTTTACACCAGCGATCTGAGAATCTTGTGCAAAAATTGATTGATACTTTCGGATCGGCTAAGCCAATAATTAAACTATATCCGTTCGTCTCCTGCACTTGATGACGAGCTTCACGTTTAGGTCATTGGCGAATCCGGGTCGACGAAGTCGGCGATTTTTGAGACGCGCGGTGACAGTTGATGTCGTCAGTTCCTGGTGTAACAAATCAACTTCCGCTGGCTGCAGTCTCGCGAGATCGACGACAAAACGCGAGACAAGGCACGTGATTTTCGCCGGCCGGCGCGCGTCAGTCTAACACGCTGGACACGGCGGCGCAGACGACTGAGTGTCTGCCTCTAGTGGCTGGCGCGACGGCAATGAATGGTCAGCGGTCAGCCTGCCGTTGGATGGCTGCCTGAGTCGGACTGCTCCTCCACGGTAGGTGCACAGAAAGTGCTATGGCGGTAGCTGTCGGGCGCGCGTCGTTGCACGCTGCAACACCCTGCCGAGCGATGCTCACCGACTGACGGCGAATTCTCGCTAAAGAACCAACGCGAGTTGCCGAACACACGGCGGCGCAGCGGCAAGTAGGCGGGCTGAAAAGTTGCAATTTTCCGGCAGACACTAACAATTTCTGACAGAATTCCGACAGACACTGCAAATTTTCGACAGAGGACATTATGGGAGCTCAAAGTTCCTAAATTTTGTTTCACAAAGTGGGGTTTTTAGCGTCAGATTTCGCATTTAGGACAACTTTTTTGGAAAAAGATTTTCGACAATTTTTCGACAGTTCAAGATTTTTGAAGAGGGGAGGGGTAGCAATTGCTTTTTCCTTGCCCCTTCTTGGCTTTTCCCCTTATTGAGACGTCTCTGCATGCGGCGGCCAGTGCAGTAGTTTGCGACGCCTGTTGCGGCCTGTCCCTATCAGAACAGAGGCGACGATGGCGCAGTTTGAAGAGGTCTGCACGTAGCCTACTAGTTGTTTCGTAACAACTCGGCACTCAAAGCGCGCCTGCAGAGTTGAGCTCACGACCTGCGTGTTGCTGTGAAAAGTTCATTTTGCTCCAGTTGACGTGTCTTGTTGAAAGTCAGACAGAGTAAGTGTTAAGATACATGACAAAGTGGTGCTTAGAGATTCTCATATCAGTTACGGAATACGGATGTGTTTCAAGCAGCAATTTTAGTATTAGATGCGCAAATTTAATTCGGTAAATTTTATTTCAGCCACTTGCAATCATAGCCCAGAATATTTCACTGTTCAAACTATGGTTCAAACTGAACGAGTTGATGGACATTTTAAGCGCGACGATCGCGTATAAACACACTTGAGCATGACAATGCAGAATCTAGACGAGGCACGCATTGTTGTCATAAGATCAAAAAACCTTGACCTCAATGCAATCACCGCATATAGTACGGCAAACCGTCATGAGTAGGAACATGCAATATATGAACTTTTAAGCTGCAATTTAAAGTTATCCATTGTCAGTGAAAGTAAAAAAAGGTTTTAAAATGACAAGCTGACAAAGCTACCGTATGCACGTAGCCTATAGGCTAAACATTTTAACTCGTGGTCGGTTGTGTGTGGTAGAGAATTGGGTTATCTGCCCTGTCTGTCGCTGCAGGCTCACATGCTTCACAACATAGCAAAGAAGCTCAGCTACCGCTTAGAGAAGAGAGCGTCAGTTTCGTGCTTTCGTCTCATCTTAATGCTACTGTTGACGAAAATATGGCCTTTTGAATTTAGTTATAAATACGTTACATTTGGAATTTTTACCAAACCTACATGTACAATGCATATTATAGGGTTTGATGATTGGAAAGCCGTAAGGCATTTCATGTCACGCGACATATAATAATATTGGCTTTAATTCTAAAGGTTCCGAGAATATGGCGACCAAAATTACTTAATAGGCCTATCACTGACCCTGACCAAACCAGCCCTGTCGTTTGAAGTTTTCTCGCCACGAAACTTCCACGAATATCTGCTTAAATCAGTTATGATGCCTGAACTTGAAGCTTTATTTTTCGCCGGCTGTGCATTTTTGTTGGCGACGTGTTGGTAGAAAATCGCTATTTTTATTTTTCTGTCACTTAGCGCCCTCGATAGAGTGACCTTGTTTAAAATTCTGTAAAGTCAACTTTACATAATTTTGGTAGCAAAGATTTTCTGGGAGTGGCAGTAAATATTTTGCAATTTTGCTTGCCTTGTTTTGTTAAAATGACACGGCGTGACGGACTGACGGACTGACGAACAGACGGACGGACGCCTTTGTCAAAACAAAGACAGGGCATCTGCATAGCTGTGCTGACGTCCGGTAAAAATTATAAGTGAACCTTACCCAGAACCGGAAGTAAACAAACGCCCCATCACACCACTTGTTTTGTTTATGTTGAATGAAAGAGAATTTCGTGCAGTATTGCCATTTGCGATGGCATTTGGATGAATCGTTCTGTGGTAATATATGTTCTACGAGAGTATTAATAGGGTAAGTGTGGATATTTTTGTCACATTTGGCCTTGAACTAGAAACCCAGGCCTTGATTTCATGGTCAACTCATCACAACATGGTTAGGGAAACAAACAGTGAAGTCGTCTGCGGCTTTTATGCTTTTAATGAATTGACTGATATCTGGTAAACAGTTAGCGACTATCTGAAATGTAAGAAATGTATTTAACATGCTGTGCTTGTCAACTATGGGATAAACATTATTATAGTCATCCATATGATGCTTGTATAATAATACTTACATTATGATTGCATTGTCTGTTTTGTGCATGTTTGCTTCACATGAACAGGAAAGCATGGACGGTGACAGTTCGTCAGACAGACAGCATTTGTTGCAGCGACTTCTTGAGGCTATCAAACAGGTTACAAAATATTGAGACTTATGCAAATTCGTTGATAATACAACCTTTAATTTGATTATTTTTGACATTTCGGCAACCGTTGCTGCCTTTTTCGGAATGACTGTTTACCAGGTGTTGCTGCAATGGACAATAAGTAATCATAGATGTGTGGAAGTTGATAGGACCCCTCGTCTCTCTGCAGCAATACCTGGCAGACAGTCATTCCTAAGAAGACAACAGCAGTTGCTGAAATGTCAGCAATAATCAGATTAAGGGCCGGTTGCACCAACCAATTTTAAGTACGTACTTAGTTAAGTACTGCTTAAATTTAAGCGGTACTTATGGCTACTTAAATTGATTCCGTTGCACCAACACAATCCACACATCACTTAGCTAAGTGACAGACTTAATTGTAACGACGCTTGCCATTGGCTAATTTTGATCTTGTGACGACAGCCTTTCCTTGACGACCAATTACGTAATAGCTATCACGCTTCATTGACAACAATGGCCATTGCTTGAAATGCCCTATATGAATTGAAATAACTTTAGAACAGTATAATTTTTAGCTAAGTGTCATATATAGGCCAAATATATGAGAATCAACATACATATGGACTGATAAATATTTGGCTGACAACGAATATAACCTGAGAGAATAAACTTTGTAGACTACGCTGAACTCGTATGTGTCAGCACTCTGCTGTTTAGAAGTGATTTGTTTTCACTTAAAACGATCTCAGCTGTAAATACTCAATGACAAACAGCATTATCCACGTGTATTTGCCACTTTTCTTCACTTTTGTTTATGGTATATAACAACTGTTACCTAAAATTGTCAATTAGGATGATAACTTCGTCACGGTTTGCTAAATAAAGATGGCGTCTTCTGATTTTTGCCGGCCGCTTAAATTTAAGTGGGCAACTTTGGCCACTTATTTTGAAGTGACGTTTAAGCATGCTGGCCGGCTTAAATGGTGTTGGTGCAATGCATTTTCTGCTGAGTAAGGTGGTTAAGCATGTACTTAAATTTAAGTATGGTTGGTGCAACGCGCCCTAAAGGTTGTATTGTCAATGAATTTTCATAACTTATTAAATGTTATCGTTTCAAGTTATGAGTCTGTTTAAAGACCTGAATGATACTGGTTGTTTTTGACTGGCCTGTTGGATCCATAGTCAGATGGCTGCTTGAATGAATGCCGCAAGTGAGTAGAATACTCTGTGTGGCATTGTACCTAACATATTATAAGTCAAACGTATGCATGATGCTGATATTTTTGTTTTGTGTACATTTATTCTAGTGTCAAGTTAGATTCGGTGGCAAGTCCGAGCTTGCAACTGATTCGGAAAGCAGGTAATTAGAATGAGTTATTTCAGCAGGAGCACTGCACTGCTATAATTTTATAAGATTGTTTACCATATTAGGCTAGTTAAGTGCAGTTGATGAGTTCTGTTTGGAAATTTGCTTGCAAAGGAAGTACTGTTGTCACTACCTAATAACACATTTTTTTCATTTAATGCTTCGACACTGTCACTTGGGTGGCACGAAGAACACTTGGTCTGTATAAATCTGCTTCAGCAATCCTGGTAGTTCTTCTGTGGGAACCCGGCTTGGTCTTGATTAACTCCAGTAAAGTAGACTGGTTCAACAGAAATGAGCAATACAGTTTCGTTGTCATTTTTACGGTTGTATTGTGCATTATAAGGCTCATAAGTTTATGAGATCATTATTCTATTCTGTCGCTGCTGATGGACATCTAGATGTGTGCATACTCACACTGTCTCCATTGAATACAACATATGAACATCACTATATAGAGACCTTTAAACATGTTTTAATAACAGTTTTAAAAACATGGTTTTGCATTACTGTTTAAATATCTGATTGACTATACTATGCTATACTATATTAATCAAATTTACGTAGTGACATATGCGGAGCTACAGAGGCACTGAAAGTGTTTTACCTGCATTATTGATGCTGCCATTCAGTAGATTTAGCAGATGAATATGATAATAATGATGTCAGTGATGGTGCAGATGATGCTGATATTGCTGTAACTGAGCTGTTCTGTGTGCATTGTTCTGTAGTGTCTGCGTGTTGTGCAACTGCTGGGAAAATGTGCTGCAACATGGACTTAAGTCCAACAGTCGAACTCGCTCGACACTAAAGTATGTGCAACTATGGTGCCTTGTTGGTCCGTGCGTTAAATATTTCTGTCCATTATCATTGCAAACATTTAGGTTTACTTGATGTCATTTAAGCTATAAACTTTGTTATTTTCATACGTTGTTGCAAAAAATTCCGATTTTTTTTTTAATTTAAGAAATGAACAGTTGTGGGCCATTGTTATTAAATTGTGGTATGGTAGTCTAATGGGTAGCGTCTCGGACCCAATGACCGGGGGTTCAACTTCTAGCCATTGCACTGTCGGGTAATAACCTTGGGCTAGTTGTTCTCACACCACAGCCCGCCAGTGCGATGCCCAGTTTGGGGGGCATGATGCCCCAGTTTGGGGGCCCTGTCGACTAAATAACCAAATCAAAATCAAAATTGGGAGTTACTTGTTCCATTACATGCATAGTGCTCAATGTTGCACATTTGGTGGTATGAAATTTGTGCTACTGTGTGAGTTTTTTGCAGTACACTGATTATTAGTGACTACTCTGGTAGGCTTGCTGTAACATATTATTTAGTGTTCGGAGTGATGTGCTGTCTGTGTTTGCTATAGGCAGCTGACCGAAGTCACCGGTTTGTCAAGAATTGGTCTAATAGATGACAAGAAGAATGCCGATGCTGAACCTAGTATGTTATCTTGGAGTTCAGTTGTGCTAATTCATAGCTCAGTCTTGTTGCACATAGTCTTTTTTGCAAGATATTCAACATTTCTAAAGGTTTTTTCATAAGCAAATTTAGTTTGTTTTATTCATGTTATGTTTGTTTTGGAGTTTATGTTTTGAGTTTAGTGTTGTTACGGTTATCGAAATCAGCACCGGAACCGCGTTTTTTTTTAGCAATATCGAACGCTATCAAAATCGCGGCTTTTGTGCTTTCTATTGACGGTTTCAGTTTTTCGATTTCCAAACGGCACAGCTTTAGCGTGTTGACTGCCGGGAACGTTAAACAGCATTCCGTGGCAAAACGACCGTGGCACAGTGACTCGTCTCACCTGCTTCTCTGGTTGCCGGCGTTATTGCCCAGATCAAACTGAGATCGCTTGCAGCACTGCATCTAGTATATGAATGGGAGGGAGAGGCTTAGAACGATTGAATGAAGGAGTGTAGGTAAGCAGTCAAGCGTCCGTGAGTTACTAATTAACGTCAGACAGTGAAGTGGCGTTTTACAGCCACAGAGTTGCTGGTGATGCGGGGGAGACGGCATGACTGGTTACGTAATATTTATTGCAGCAGAGATTATATGATGATTCGTACCACGACGCGGGGTGGGAGCGGGTAGTGGGCCATGTGTGACACATCGTGAAGGAGTAGATCATGTTTAAAGCTGCAGGTTCTTCTTATCATTCAGATGATAGCAAAATGGAAGAGATAGACAGTAAATGTCCATAAAGCAAAATTTTTGTAACCAATGTATGCTAAAAATATGTTTGCAAGCTCGACTACATCTAGTTATATGACTTTACTGACAACTAGGTAGGCAATAAGAAGCAGCGCACCCAGCCTCCAGCTCTCGTGCCATGATATGAATTGTCAAATTCCATGGAAAAAAAGTGTAGTACAGATCTTCTGCTACCTGCAACAGAGATGAATGACGGCGGTGGCAGTGAGTGCAGTTAATCCAGCGACACACGAGCTGCTTTGAGCAGGCCCACACATGCGGCTCGTGTGTCTCTGGCTTTACGTACCGGTAGTCACTGGTACACGGTGCTGTTGTAAACTGAAGTCTTGTCTACTGGCCTGCAGCATGATTGCCCGAGCAGAGTTAATTACTAATAGTTGTGAGTAGAGCCTACTTGTTTTTATGCCTAATCGACAACGTCCATCGTCATTGTGAAATGCTTTGATAGTTGTTCGTCAGTTACCAATCTCGCACTCCTAGTAATGAACAATTGAACAATGCTGGGAGTTCTGATGTCAGTCATCATAGCTTGGATAAATTATATTATATGCTATTTATGGGTCATTTACTTCATATGGGTTAGATAAAAACACGATCTGCGGAAAAACTGCTTGTAGAAGTGAAATTTACAGGTGACTCATAGTCTTGGTTATGTGAATGGCCGCCATTGAAATGCATGCAATTTCGTGTTTAGTGTTTACTGGAACTTGTATACAGGTACCCGGACTTGCACTTGTGTCTGCGTGAATGGACCCTAAGTGCAGCCAAGGCCAATGCTTATCTATAGACAGGTCATCCAACGGATTAGGCTGCTGGGAATCGGGCCTGTGGGCACCATATTGTTTACATGTGAATATTTGCTGAATTAGGAACACATTTTTGGAAATATCTTGAAAACAGTGCGTCGGAGCTCAAAAATTCCACAAAAAATGCCCCCTTACCACACCCCTGCCTCGAAATTCTTCTTTCAAAGATGGGGGTCAAAAAATTAAATATTCTTTGCTAAAATTAAATATTCTATGGTAGACGTTCAATGGGTACAACGAACAGAAAAAAAATGGCGCCCATGACTGGAAGTAATCAGCTTCGTCATATGACCTGTCTAATAAAGAAGTAACACACCGGCCTTGAGTGCAGCTAGTCCAGAGAGTAAACCAGTTTTACAGTCACCACTACCACTAGCCATCAGTGACAAATGTCCATGTAATTGTATCGATTGAGTGCAGCATTCTGGAGTTTTGTGCGAGAATCGTTGAACGTGCATGAGGTCCAGCGATATGCTGTTCTGCGCCACGTCAACACAGACATAGGCCGAGGTCGGGCGTGGCTGAGGGCTTCTTTGAACGAACGCACATTGGAGCGTGCACTGCTCAGACTGACCAGCTCCAGACAACTTATTCAGTATGTCTGGTTTGTTCTGCCATTATTGTGAGTTATACAGGCACCTTCGACGATTAGGATGTTTGTGTTGTGAACAGTAGTGTATTGAAATGTAATGTAATGTTAAAACAGTTTGGTATAGCACCAGTCATTGTCATATTGTCTTTGTAAAGCAGAAGCACTGTGTTGGCGCTGACCTATGTTAGGTGTGATAGGCTGAGGTAAACAGTTCATTTTTGCGTGCAAGAGCTAGCATAGATACTAGCTAGCTATAGTGCGTATTAGCTATGGTAATTCTGTCTTCTGTCTGTCTGTCCATCTGTCTGTCACAACTCGGTACCATTTCAAGACCAGGTGAGATGGAGAGTTTTAGAGACTTCCTGTTTTCACAATATGATAGCTTGATGCCTCTAGTATTTCGTGACAAAATTTCATTCCGCTGGGTGAGGGGGTCCCCGAGAACAAGGGGGTGAAAGAGGGGCACGCCCCTTAAAAAGGTGTTATTCTACCATTATTGGCTTGTCTAATGTAACAAGAAATCTGAGCTAATGCTCATGAGACGTGCGAAAGCCCAAAGCAGTTCCTGTTTGCAGGTAATTTTGGTCTATGTCCATCCATTTTTGTTTCACTCTTCTGCAGCAAAAAATTGCAAAAAATCATTAAAATCCCTATTTTGGGGTTCAGGGTCATTCAAGGTCATTGGTGTTGATACCATTAAAAACACGTCACCAGTGCTTGTTATGATAGGCAGCACGTCTGTACCTATCTGCAATCGTTTTCGTGCTAGACAAGCAAATAGCGCAAAAATCACCACTTTTAGGGGGGTACCACAACCACGTGCACAGGCTTCATTGAATGTATCAGATCAGGACTTAGACCACTAAAATTTACCTTTAATGCTGAAAATTTCATGTGCAGGTTGTCTTGGTCTATTTCCAGCCATTTCGCTGAAATTCACTTTTGAAATGTGTGTCACAGTCCGAAATTGCAAAAAATCACTAAAACCTTCTATTTTGGGGGTTCAAGGTCATTCAGAGTCATCAATGTTGACATTTCTAGGAAGCTCGTTGCCAAGGCTTGTTATGATATGCAGCATGTTTGTGCCTATCTGCAACCATTTTCACACTAAACTAGCTAATAGCAGTAAAATAACTTCTGTTTAGAGGGACTGTTCCTCTTATGCCTCTTCTTTCATGGGGACCCCCTTCACCCAGTGGCATGAAATTTTGTCATGAAATACTAGAGACTGTAGCTATCATATGGTGAAAACTCGAAGTCTCTATCTCACATTGTCTTGGAACGGTACCGGGGCGTGACAGACACCAGGACACCAGGACAGAATTACCAAAGCTAATACACGCTATAGCTTTGCTAGCTCTCGCGTGTAAAAATGGTTGCAGATAGGCACAGACATGCTGCTTATCAACAAGCACTAGTGACAAGCTTCTTAGGAATGTCAACATTGATGACCTTGAATGACCTTGAACCCCCAAATAGAGGCTTTTCATGAATTTTTCACGACTTTGGGCTGGGACACGCTTTTCAAGAGTGAATTGCGCCAAAATGGCTGGAGATGGACCAAGATAACCTGCATATGAAATTTTCAGTATTTAATGTAGATTTTAGCAAAGACTGCACCCTCTTGGTTCGAGAAGGCCTGCACTCTCAGGTATTAAAGTGGGGTATCCCTCTAAAAAGTGGTTATTTTTTTGCTGTTGGCTTACCTAGTGTACGCGTAAATGGTTGCAGATAGGCACAGACATGGCACAGACACTGGCAACGAGCTTCTTCGAAATGTCAACATCGATGACCTTGAATCCTAAAAAGGGGGGTTTTCGTGATTTTTTTGGCGATTTTTCGCTGCAGAAGCATGAATTGCGATGAAATGGATAGAGATGGACCAAGACAACCTGCAAACAGGAACTGCTGTATTTTCTCGCTCGTCTCATAAGCATTAGGTCAGATACATATAGATTTATAAAGTATCAAAAGTACTAGCTGATATGGTGTTTGCAGACAACTTTTGTTCCACAGAGAGACAAGCAGCGATGGAGAATGAGCAATATGAGAATTTGTAGTACTTAGCTAAGAGCTGCTGAAGCAGATTGGCTGCACATGAACGTAAATTTCTTATATTGTTTATTCCTGTTGCTGATCAAATAGTCAAAAGTCCGTTTAAAAAATACAAATCAGCCTCTAAAGTGGTTATTTGGCAAGAGTCTGTCTTCATGTAACTGAGAAATATTTATCAGTAGTTGCTGACAGTTTTTGTGTATCGTTGCAGGTTTTACTATGAGGAGTGGGCTTTTCTGTTAGATGCCGAAAAGTCTGCAATGCTTCCAAACATGGCTGCTGGTACGTAGAGGTGTCTACTGTTTTACTAGTATAGACTGTCAACTGGCTGTTTGTCAGCCATTTTATGCTTAGTTTTAGAACTCATGGTGGTTTTTTTTATATAATAATGATGATATCAAATGAAGAAGGCTTTAGACTGTGTTAGTGATTACCAACTAAAGTCAGCTTGTAAGGATGCCATATGCATAGCCCCATCTAAGGTTACCTAAATGATTTTTGCTGTTTTAGAGGACTGATATCATCACATCGTCCTTACACACAGTTGTAAACTTTTTACATATATATCTCTATAACGGTACCAGACAGATGCATGGTCACAATGGACCACCCATAGGAAGTCGACCGCCCCGAGTCGAATGGTCACGTGACTGATGACGTCACGTAACTCCAAAAGGTCAATGTTGTGACCCCATTATCTTTGGCGCCATATCTCCATAACAGTGCCAGATAGACGCATGTGTTGAGGTATAACAAGACAAGTGGCAACTAGCATCATCGACCATTACTGGAAATTTTTTTTCCAGTTCCTGAAATACAAACTTCGGGGAGAAAATTTCCAATAACGACCTCGACGCCAGTCACTTTTAGTATAATATTAAGCGGGTCTCAAATAGACGCCAGGTCTCCAGTACAAGCCGAAATCAATGAAAAAGCTTTTAGAAGACTACAAAAGAAAATGATGCGTGTGAGGAGTACATTAGATTGGTCAAAGTCTAATAATATTTCTTGTTGATGTTTAATATTTTGAACTTTTTGCAAGTATCTGGCTTGTGTTCAGTTAGTTGCTAGTTAATCGGTACACGTTACAGAAATTAGTAGTATTATTATATGAGTGATTTTTTTGCCATTTTTATTTTATAACAGATAATGCTTATCACGTTTTGCTATTCTCAGATGTTTTTGGCCATGATTTGTATGGTTTGTATTGCAATTGTTGGCAGGTCTTGGTAGCATTTTGTTTGCAATCACCTTTGAGCGAGCAGAATTGAACGCCAGTAAGCCGGCTGTAAGACGTTCAAAACAACTTGTTGTTGCAACGCAGTCTGCTGACGCTGCATGTCCCGTTGCATCGGACTCTCCCAGTTGTATGTGGCTGCATTCTTATTAGTGGACAAGAATAGTATGCTGTGCTTGTGTGTTGAATTGTTTTAACTTTAGCAGATCTACAATGTCTTTCATCTTGCGGGAGACTTCTGCATTTTGGAGCCGCCATCTTCTGCTTGCTTACTGCGTCACTAAAATATCCTGCATTTCTGTTGTGCTAACTAATAACATTCTAATTTTCTTTATTGCTTAAACCACTTAATGCAGTGTCATCTGGGTCTTTTTTTGAGACCTCGATGGGGAAGCTCACAGCACTCTGCGGAATCTTTAGCTGGATTTGAGGGGTTATATTTCTAAGGCAAGGTAAAGGGCGGACAGTTGGTTAAAGATAGGGAGAGTAAAGGGGATTGGAATGCAAGGAGAAGGAGGGGAGAGAGTGAAGGAGAGGAAGAAAGGGAAAAGGGAGAGAAAAGGAAAGTAGGTAAAGAAGGAAGCAGAGGATAAATCGTCAGCATGGTCGTCTTGAGACCTTGGCAGCAGTTGGATATGTAAGACTGTTAGAATTAATTATTATTAAAAACACGAGTCATAGTTTGTTTACGTAGACTACATGGTCGAATAAGCTTCAAAATGATGTTATTGGCTGTAGAACATAACATTATTATTTCAGTGAGTTTAAAAAGGCATAATTTTTTTTATTTATCACGTTGTCGAATATTAAAGCTTACGTTTCTGTGATTCTGTTGTTTGACTTCTGAAAGGCAGGCCCATCGAGATGGTGAGGTAGGGGAGTAAGCTACCCCAGGCACTGCGACGTTTGGGGGGCCCGCTGTTGCTCAGATATATAAAGTACACAAGAATGCACCGTTTTAAAGAGAAAGTTATAAAATTTTCTCCCCAGAGGTCCTCCATGGATATGTTTGGGGGCCCCTCGAGAATGTTTTCCCCGGCCCTATTGTGGCTCCCGACGGGTCTGCTGAAAGGTATCTGGCCTGAAATAAGTTTTCTTTCTCGATTATCATGAGCCACTTTTGAAGGTTTCGTCTTTATGTAGAGTTGGTGGTCAGGTTAGTCATTGAAACAACAAGAAATTTGAGCTAATGCTCACGAGATGCACGATAGGCTATACCAGTTCCGGTTCAGTAGTTTAGCTGAAAATTAGGGTGTTCACGCTAAGTTAATATACAAATACCATAACGATAGTAGCGTGGCGCCACTTTGTGAATGATATAGACTTGTGTCGCAGCCCGAAATCGCCAAAAAAAATCCATAAACCCCCTCTTTTGGAGTTTAAGGTCATTCAAGGTCATTGAATTCGGCGCCAATCGAGAGCCAGTGTACGACTTCCTATTAGTGATTAATAGTAACCTAGGCTCTTGCCCACCCCCCTCTCATTTAGCACCTTCGTTTGGGGTGACCCCATTCGAATTTATGGAATAGCTTTACAGTTCCTGAAACTAGAGTCTTCCCGGCAGCCAACAGTGAAGATTTGGTGATTCTAGCTTGCACCACTTTTGACTGATCCACCCGTATGACAGACAGACGGATGGACGGACAGAATTGCGATGGCTAAGACGCGCTGAAAGCAGTAGCTGCTTTCGCACATAAAAATGAAGGTTATCATAGTGCACTGTGAGGCATAAAAAACACACCAAAATTTTTTTTTATCATAAATTGAAGAAAAGTGATCCAATTTCAATAAGTTTTGGTACGAATATTTTTGATACAACTAGCCGTTAAACGACTGTTTAGTTTCCCACCTCACCCATTGTCTGCTTTTGCACTACCTGGGGAAAGAAAACAAACAAAATATTGCATTTTGAACCACTTTGGTATTATTGCTTTATCAAAATAACACACAAAACACACATTTTGTCCATATTTTTTTTATTGTTTTAGCTGATAGTTTATCTAATTGTCCATTTTTAACTGCTTACATAAATGTTTGAAATGTTGGCCCACGAACATGGGCTCGGCTCAGAGACACTTTCTCCATTTGTTGATAGCAGCATCGATAACGTTCTGCTCCAGACAGGGTTGATAAAAATCCTGATTTTTTAATAAAAATCGAAAGCATCGATTTTTTTGGATTAAATCAGATTTTTTTATTTAAATAGATTTTTTTTTTGATTTTTTAGATTTTTATAAGATTTTTTCACCATTCTATGCTATCTTTGATAGTCAATGTGTTACCTTTATCTGTTAGTTTGTGAATGACAGTAATTGGCCTTGATTACAGTTTTTTTTAAAAATTACATGTGTCATTTTTATAGCAGCCTCGCAAAGAACTATTTACAATTTTAACCTGGTGATGCATTCTAATGTTTGCGAATATTTATGGGGCTGCAATTTGTCAAGACTTTTAAAGGCATATAGTAGACAATGATGATGGCCATAACATTTCTAATACCTGTAAGCATGCTGATTGCTGAAAGTAACTACCAAAACAACATGAGCAATTAACAAGAGTCGAGGCCGAGTAATTGGCGATGTCAGCTTTGGTAAAGTATATCAGGTTAAGCTAACTTACCAGCTCGGATATAATTAAATATTAATGTACTCAGCAAAATAAATTGAGTTAGCAAGCACTACAGTGCACTGAATACAATAATAGATTGCAAACTGAAAATAGCTATCACATTTACACATAAATTTGTAGTTTTATATTCAGTGATTTAAATCGTGATTTTTATTGTTGATTTAAAGCATGATTTAAATCGATTTAAATCAATGATTTAAATCCTGGCTCCAGACCAATCCAGACTTCACCAGTCACTTCTTGAATTCATCAATATTCCTGAATGTTAGGCCTGTTTAATAGACGTACTGCTGCGCAACAGTCAAACCTTGTAATTGATTGGCTGTTGTTGGCCACATATCTGGAAAGATGAAATTTTATAAAGTTTTTTTGTTGATTTTATTGTCTGTTCTGTTTTTTCCAGGTAGTGCAGAAGCATATGTTGGGTGAGGTGGGAAACTGAATGGCCATTTGATGTCCAGTTGTGTTTTGAATATGTGTACCAAAAATTATTAAAATTGAATAGCCCTTCTTCAAGTTATGGTAAAAAAATTTTGGTGTGTTTTTTTATGCCTCACAGTGTACTATGATGCTGGATGATTTGTATGAATACCGTGGATTTTGCTGTTCGTTGACTTTTGTGTTTCCAGTGTGCTTAATGCTGGTGTTAACTGCAATGAAGGGCATGATGTGAAACTGATTATGATTATGACTGATTCTAGATATTTCTCTATGATATTTGTGGTGTGTTTTTGCATTGTCAGTTGGGAGGCGGTCAGATCGAGCACGAAAACGCCGGCCGGTGAAGATTGTAAGTTTTGACACCGACGACTCCAGTACAAACTCAGCGCCTGCTTCTAGTGTTGTCAGCCCCACGGTGCGGACGCAGGCAGTTCATGTTTACGACGTCGCTGTTGGTGCCAAGACACCAACGTCTTCTCGTGATTTGGACGAGGTTGCTGTGGACGTTGTCAAAACTGATTTGACTTCACGCACTTCGAGTCGTAGTGAAAGTGCGGACTCCAGTTTTTTGCCCGATGATGTTGCTGAGCCTCGTGTATCATCTACCACTCATGATGGTTTATTTACAGATGGACCAATGTCGAGAGAATCCGAATTTAGCATGTATCGGAATTCATCGTTGCCGAACATGGGAACAGATTTCGGTACGAGCTGTTCTGAAGATCAGACCGGTTGTGTTTCTAGTCGGGGGGATGCTAACGAACTTACTCATTCGTCATCGAGTATGGTTAAGCCGAACGATGCTGGAGAACTGTCGGATGTTTTACCGATGGACAATACGTGGTTTAGCGCTGTGAGAGAGAGATCGTCTAGCACCCAGTCGGCTGATGCATTGAGCATTGCGTCCAGTGCTTCGGCTGAATCCAGTTCCTCAGTTAATAACCACACACGGTTGGTGTTTCTTTATCACATGCACTGTGCATGCTGGATTTATTGCATTAAAATTTTAAAGAGTTGGTGGAAATAATGTTTCAAGTTTTTGAGGTGTGTTTTTGATTTTTCCATACTGTTTAACAGGACAGGAAATGAGTTTGTCTTGTGTAAAAACTCTTTACCAAAGTTTGTTAAGTTGCAAGAAATATTTTTTGCTGCTATCTAACAAGATACATGTGCTTACGTGATTATTAAACAATGGCAGTAAGTGGCTTACTGATTGTTTATGCAATGATGCTTCATACTAGATGAGCTTTGTCAGTGTCATTGCAGCTAACTGTTATCTGTGCCTTTAAGCTATCTTACTTACTTATTTACTTATATGTGCAGAGATATTGGTGGGTAATGTTTCTAGTCATTTCAGCTGAGGATCAGCCATTCATCTCTTATTCTTTATTTTTTTAGGTCTGAGACTGTGATAACATGTTTTGGTTGAAGGCCAGGTCGCACGAAAAAATGATATAGGCTAAATGTGTGTAGAATGTAGCACTGATGAATAATACACTAATCAACTGAAATGAAAACATCGCTTTGAAGTAATTTTCAGAAAAATAATGTTGGGTCAGCCGAATGCATCCAAACGTGCCAGAATAACTGATGACTTCACGTTCAGGATGCTTAGTTGTCAAACTGACATTCGCACTGAAAACGTAGTAAATCCGTCGGTTTTACTCAGAATAATGTCAGTTTTATCGTACAAGTAACGATGCATAGGTGACATCAGAAATTACGTCATTGTTTTTTTTGCTCACTACTAGAGGTGTGCGGTTAGTAAAATTTACGAAGTGCTGGAATATTGCGGTTTTTTTGTGGCCGAACTACTGATGAAAAATTTGACTTTTTTCAGCCTATTTGGCTGTAAAATAAACTGCATTTGACCTCAAGGCAATAAAGCTAGTTAGCAACTCTCCTGCAGATGACGTCACAGTTCCGAACATAGCCATCATAGTCGTGAAATGGAACAAGTGAGTACTTTAAACTTGTTTTTAGGGTATTAAGGTGTATTAGCAACCAGAAGATTAATGAATATTGACAATTAGCATTTGATAAAGCCAACTAGTGCTTTATAACAGTTACGTAAACCGGTGCGACTTGGCCTTGGCCTGCTGAAATTGTTTTATAATTTTAGTTGGTTGTACTGTTGTCAACTGATCGTGCTGCAGAGTGACATCTGGTACAAATTCGCAGACAGAACCAACGTTTGTTCCGCTGAATGCCGAAGGTCTGCCGCTGAACTTGGATGCTGTCTCGTTGTGTGATACCAACTCGGAATCATACGGCTCTTGTAAGTTACTAGTTGCGGGACTCGGTGCAGTTTTGAGCTTATAATTTTATTATGCAGAGGTGGTGCCACTAGTAGTATGTGTAGTGTTTGACAGCATACTGACATTGTGTATGGTAATTGCAGTCTGACCTTTAGCAACAAACAATCAGTTACGATGTTTTTTACGCGCAACAGCAGCTACTGCTGTAGCATGTCTTAGCCATCACAATTCCGTTTGTCTGTCACATGGGTGGATCAGTCAAAAACTGTGTGAGCTAGGATCACCAGATCTTCACCGTTGGCTGCCTGGAAGACGCTAGTTTCAGGATTCATAAAGCTTTTCCGTAAATTCAGAAGCGGTCATTACGAGCGAGGGCGCTAAGTGAAGTGGGATAGGAAAAATTTGCGATTTTTAGCCAATGCAGCTGTGTGAGACTGGTTGCGCCCTCTGGTGAGTGTAAATGAAACATCGTTGCTGGGATTGGTGAGCTTAGATTTTGTTCACACCGGGCCTTCAAACATGCACTGCTGTTACACGTTCCCTTTTGCGTTAGCTGAGCTTTTCTTGTTATACACCTCAGATAGTACTGGATGGCAGTGCTAAACTGTGAAAAACTAGGCTTAAATAGCGGGAAAAAGAATGTAAAATAAATCCTGATGGAGATATCACTGGTTTTCATTTTTATGTGCGAAAGCAGCTACTGCTTTAGCGTGTCTTAGCCATCGCAATTCTGTCCATCCGTCTGTCCGTCCGTCTGTCACACAAGTGGATCAGTCAAAAACGGTGCAAGCTAGGATCCCCAAATCTTCACCATTGGCGAGGACGCTAAATGTGAGGGGGTAGAAAAAATTTGTGATTTTTAGCAAATAAGTCACTGTATCTCAGTAATGGTGCAAGATAGGGCATAGGTTACTATAAATTACTAATAGGAAGTCATATACTGGCTCTTGATTGCCACCGAATTCAATGACTTTGGATGACCTTGAACGCCAAAGTAGGGGGCTTTTATTGATTTTTTTCCAGTTTCGGGCTGCGAAGAGCAAATTGCCCAGAAGTCAATTGAGATAGACACGGAGAAGCTGCATATGGAATTTTCAGCATTGAGCGTAGGCTTTGATGGTTTAAGTCTCGATTTTCTAGGTTCAAGGAAACTTTTGCATGAGGGCATCAAAGAGTGGTATCCCCATAAAACTCATAACGTCGGCCAGTCTTTCATGAAAATGATTGCAGATAGGCATGGGCATGCTGCCTATCACAACAAACGCTAGTGATGAGCTTTTTAGTCGTATCAACATCGATGACTTTGAAAGACACTGAACTTCCCAAATAAGGGTTTTTAAAATTGATTTTTTGCGATCTTCGGCTGCAGCACACACTCCAAGAATGAACTGCAACGAGATGGTTGGAGATAGACTGACAGTTTGCGAACAGGAACTGCTATAGGCTTTCGCGCGTCTCGTGAGCATTAGCTCAAATTTCTCGTTTCACATAAGTGCGGGTATTGAAAAGAATCCATACAGGGAAAGACATTCTGGAGTGTGTACTGTTGTATGAGGTTCATTTGGGTAAGTACCTGTAGCTGCAGTGCCAGGGCTGTTTCACAGGATCTGTACATGCTGATGTGTGTAATATATTAGATGATTCTCGTGAGATGCCAGCTTACAGCGAACTGATGCATGACGCTTCACTCGCCATTGCTCAAGTGCAGAAGGCTCTCAACAACAGGCCAGTAATTCTTTCAGATTACTTGCTGCTTTACTTTACGATGTTCCATATTTCATTCTCGACTCTTCGGTCACGTGGCAAGGATGGACGCGTCACTTGACATCTCCAGAGCACTCAAAACGTCAATCCGAGGTCTGCCCATAGAGTGGAATCGCCCTCCCGGACGCCCTCGCCACACGTGGCTACATACCCTGGGAGCAGATCTCCAGCCTCATAATCATGGTCTCAACTCGGCTTGGAGATGCGCCCAGGATCGAGAACACTGGAAGCACCTCATGAAACCGCTACGCTCCAGCTCGGGGCATGTGCTTGATGATGATGATGATATTTCATTCACTGTATCTGAATAGCATGCCAGCCCAGCAACTTACGTGAAGTCCTCAGTTTCACTAATTCTAGTGCATATAGTTTATGCTGTGTTTGGAAAAATGGCTTTATTGATGTCAGAATAACCTATGAATAGAAACTGATGTCTGTTCTTTTTCAGCCTATCACGAATGGCAATCTACCTGCAATGTTATGTGTGACATTTTTTTTTGTTTTAATTATTTTAATTAATATCAACTAAAGTATGAATTTTTATAGGCAGACTTGCGGTAGGCGTGGTGTAGTGGTAACGCGTCTGATCCGATCAGCGAAGTTACTGTACGCCGGGCCCGGTTAATACTGCGATGGGTGACTGCCTGTGGGCAGGTAAACCATCTCGGGATGTAACCAACCGCCTAGGTCAACTCAGCCTTCCATCCCTCCGGGGTAGGTAAATTCGAGTACCGGCCTATCTGGCTGGGGCTAAGGCGGGGCGCATTCACCTCTGTCGGGTGGCAGGTAACACTGTGTGATCCCATATGACAAGCGACGCCCCATAGCTCTGAGATGGGTTCGCTCATTAGGAGCTATATGCGACTTTTGCTTACTTGCATTTTGAGTGTTATAAGATTAGCTGAAGAAGTAAACAACACAGAAAATGCAGTTTATCTGAACTTTGCACTAGGTGCATAAATTAATTAATTGCAATATTGTTGGGTATTTATTACTGAATTGTGTTGAATATCACGCTGCATTTTGCTTAGAATGGTTTTTTCTCCAGATGCAGTGTATACTGTAGCCAGTGCACATAACGGGTTGTTTCGTATGTGTGCTTCAGTTGGTAGCTGATACTGAACATTGTATATCAGCATTTCTGGACCACCCTGTATATTGCCATGTTGATGTTGTTGGTGTCATGCAGTCGTGGTACGTGGGCGGACGGTGACGCAGTGCAAGACGCTAGCAGCCACTCTGCTTTGCCAAATGATGACTCTCTGTCTGCAGGTTTGCTTGTAAAGAATGAACTGCGTTGTTTAGGACTACTGTTGTCATATTTGATAATTTTATCTCATTTGGTGCTTGCGTGACTCCTGTTATGTACTGCATTCAAAGTTCTGTTTTATGCTAGTCAGCTTTTAATTTTTTTTTTTTAATTTTTGGCTTTGATTACTAGTTAACTAGCGGACTATGACTTAAGACATTTTCTTTTCAGAGTACTAATGTACGCAGCGCATTAGAGGCTTTTTTGGCGTTTATGCGCTATATAATTTTATGTTTTGCTTACTAGCACGCTGTGTCTGATCAGTGCAGTTGCCATACAGCAGGCATAGTTTTTTCCAAGAGGTATAAGTGTTTTTAGCATGTAAATCATTTCAGTAAGTAACAAACTATTAAGGTTAACTCAGCCATCTATCCTTTACTTTCACACTAGGTAAATCAAGTACCAGTTTGGAGTTCAGGCAGAGCTTGTTTACTTGTCTGGTGGCAGGTAACACTGTTTGATGCCATTTGACAGTTTATGCTCTATAGTTCTGAGATTGATTTTAACCCTTTAATCTTTTTGACCAGTTATTTTTGCTGTGATGACAGATGAGCTGAAAGATGCAGTCGTAGCAATGATGATGCGCAAGGATGAAGTCGAAGAACAGATGAAGTTTGTCTTGTTTTATTTTTGTTACTGAGTTTCTTTGATTTTATTTTTAATTGTTTAATTCAGTGAGAGAATGGCCCTGCTATTGTTGTTCTGCATTATTTTATAGATAGATATATGTCGAACTATAGATGTGTCCATCATTACGTGTTCTTAGGTTTTGCTGTCATACATTTGTTAAGAACTTCTCATATGATTATTTCAAAATATAATTGTAACTTAGTGTTTGCGTTTTATGTATATTTTAAATAATAATAGTAATAATATAGTCAGGAAGCTGAATCTGAGGCACTGGCAGTCACTAGATGGGTAGTGATGAGTTTTGGGGGTATGATAAATTGAGTAGGTAGACTTTGAGCTTACGTTAAAACGTTGTATGTGAGATGGAATTTTTAACTGGGAGAGGGAGATCCGACCACCATGCAACAGCCGTAGCCAAGTCCTGCAACTACCACACTCGGGCAATCAAGCATGTTCGCCATCTCCTGCCAGAGTCTGTGACTCAAACGTTAGCGTGCAGCTTAATCAACGGTCGACTCGACTACTGCAATTCGCTACTGCACGGAGCTCTAGAGTTGACTATAAAGAAGCCGCAGCGAGCGCAGAAGACCGTAGCTTGTGTGGTACTTGCAGCAAGTCGCCGGTCTGATGCCACGCCACTTCTTCACTGGTTACCAGTGTGCCAACGTGTGCTGTACAAGATGGCTGTACTGACGTGGTAAACTCGCACGTCCGGTGTCTTGACGTATCTTAACGAGCATCTGGTTTTGCACGTCGCTGTCCGCTCTACACGTTCTGCTTCACTGCCTCTGCTGACTGTACCAGAACTGATAACTGACTTCTCTAGGCGCTCATTTTCTTACTTTGCACCCATTACTTGGAATAGCCTTCCCTCAATTATTTTACTGTGCAAGTCAGACTCTGTTTTTAAGAAACATTTGAAAACGTTTCTGTTTAATACCGCCTGCACGACTGTCGTCCAGTGTCTCTGTAGCTCTGCAAATTGGCACTATATAAATATGATTAGTATTACAGTGTAGTAGTATTAGTATTAGTGAATTGATTGTTGAGATGTTGCACTAACTGAATGCTGTTTGTGCAGGCGCCAGCTTGCAGAGCTGGAAGCTGAGAGGTCACTAGTTGCTGGTCTTCGCTGTGAGGTCAGTGAGCTTCATCAGTCCCATGCGGCAAAACTCGAGCAGTACTCGGAAAAGAATCGTGCACTTGCAAGGTTTTATATCTGTACCAGTTGCTGACATTACCTCTTGGCTTGCAGAAATCTGGAACTGTGTGAATCAATTTAGGCAGTAGCTGATGTGCTGTTTTGTTGTTGTTTTTTTAATTAATGGTTAATTAGTTTTCCTTTTATAAGGATTAGCTGTGAATCTGTTGGCAAGTGTTCTGGATTTAATTCCTGCAGAGAGTCATTGGTGGCATCATGAATGGCATTTGACCTTTGAGTTATTCCAACATAGTAAGTACTGTAAATCGAATCAGTGGAGTTTCTTCCCATGATCATCCAACCTTTACTGACATTCATTTACTGTTACTGCGGCGGGCTTGCGTTCAGTAGCACATTGATAGGGATGGGGTATTGAGCTGTCTTTGACCTCAAGGACAGCTTGAGGACAAACAGTTTTCGCCTTTACCTTGGCCTGTAGAACGTCTGGTCTTGGTCTTGGCCTCGAAAATCACTGGACCTTGGCCTTGAAAATGCTGGCCTGGAACTCATCGCTGTTGGCGATTGCGTATAACTGTATATCATGTGTTAGTGTTTGTTGTGGACAGAGAGAATGAGTTGTTGAAGCATCAATTGAAGAAGTACGTTAGCGCAGTGCAGTTGCTGCGCCAGCAGGGAGCTCATGATGAAGGTACAGCAGCTGTTGACTGTGTAACAACTCTAACGTATAGTAGTTATGATGTATAGTGGTAGCTTGGTATGTAATAGTAACATGTCAAACTTGTAACCCTGAGGTTGCAGGTTCGACTCCGGGCCGGGGCACTGCCAGGTAACGACCTTGGGCAAGTTGTTCACACACATCTGCCTCTGTCACCAAGCAGTATAATTTGATACCGGCTTTACTGCCAGAAAGGTTATGGCAGTAATATGCGGAGGTCTGGCCCTCCTCCCATATACATGGTGTTTCATAAAAATGGCACCCTTTTTCTTTCTTCATAATTCAGTCAAATGACGATCAATTTACAGTCATCTGGTAGGATTTTATTTGTCACTGCTGTGGGAACGTTTGTTTGAATTTGTCACACAGAGTTTCCTGGTATTCACATTGAGGCCGTTCAACCGCCAATACCAGCTCCCGTGCCACACATTGATTACAGCGATGAAGCTATTCAGTACGAAAAGAAGCTCGTTCAGGTAAATGATGCATACGTGCTTGTTGCTTACTTGATTTTGACAAGCTTGCGATATTTTACGTTCTATTTTTGTTTATTTTTTCTGCGTAGAAATGCTGCAATTGCTTTGCATATTGTGTACAGATAATTGTAGTTGTTGGATCACTGAACAGTAGTGTCTGAAATAAAAAGCTTAGAACGGTTAAAGGTTGTCTGTGGCTGCTAATAGTAACCCATCTCAGAGCTGCAGAGTGTCACCTGCCATATGGGATTCATGTGGTGTTATTTGCCATCTGACACCAGTGAAGTAGTACAGTTGTCGACTGCTATTTCTGCTTTATTACTTATGCAGAAGTCTGCTGTGTTTACTTTGGACCAAAGGCTGCTGAAATTTTACAACTTTTTCCATATCAGTTTAGTGCCTGATTAATGGTAATTCCGGTCTCTGTTTTTCAGTTTTAAAACTGGTGCTGGAACTGTTGAACGGTGTGCCAACATTGGGTTATGTTAGTTTGAGATGTGATAAATTTTCTTGTACATGTATGTGTGAGGTTAGTGTTATGGTAACAAGCAGGCAAGTAATTACCAGTAGTTGTCAGATAGCTGCAGTTTGCATGTCACTGTCAGCAGATCCAGGCTTAAGGAAAAGGGGTGGGTGGAATATCCTTCCCTTTTCTTCTCTCTTTCTTCCTTTTTTCCTCTGTCCTTCCCCTTTCTTCCTCTCCTTCGATAGTAGAACCCCTTCAATCCTGACAGTCCTGTGAGCTCTGCAAGTAGGTTCTTGGACACAGCGCTAGCCAAAATCGAATTTGGTGCAGTTCAGCCTTTAAATATGATATCTCATGATAACAGTTTTAATTATTTTCCTGAGGCACAAATATTTATTTTCTATTGATTTGCCAGGGCATACAAAGTGTTTACTTATGCATAGAGTAGTAAGGGGGGAGCGACACATTTGCCCCCTCCTTGGATCAGCCACCATTGCAGACATTGAAAACATGACTGAGACACTGATGCCCGATTGCTGTAGGTGGCAGAGATGCACGGTGAGCTCATTGAGTTCAACGAACTGCTGCAGAGGCAGCTGATCTGTTGCGAGTCACGTCTGAAACGTCTCACTGCCGAACTGGTTTCTCTACGTGGCCCGGTAAGTCTTGCGACAGCAGATTGTCCAAACATGCATTTATCTATCTTTACTTTGTTATATCTCTTGCTTGCGATCTATTTTGGAGAACTTTATAAGTACTATTGAGCAGAATCGCTCTAGTGTTAGCAATTTCGCTTATAGCGTACTAATTTTTTCATAGCATCATCATCTGTTGTCTGTCAGACTCATGCTCCTTGTTTAAACTGTTCAGTGGATTTGCGTGCCATTGGGCGTGTGCATTTACGGGGTTCAAGAACATGTTGTGTTAGATTGGAGTCTTGATCCCCTGAGGAATAGGGTTTAAAGGTCCATCTCCATGATCAAACTCACTTGTGCAATTTAAGTAAACCTTAATTAGACATTTCACTCTGCGTATATAATGTGTTGATTTAAACTTTATTAATGTATGAAGTTAATGTTTGAATATAGTGGAAAAATGGCATCACGTTACATTATGCTAAAAATTCAGATCTTGGCAAGTGTCCGAAAATGACGTCACCAATTGAACACAGTCAGTGTTTACCAATTAATTTTAATATTTTTTAATAACAAAAAATACTGTGTTGCATAACAACTGCAGCAGTACATAGGTAGAAAATATGATTTTATAATGCTTATGTTTTTATGCGTATTTTACTTTGATGACGTGTTTAACCGGTGACGTCATCAGCCTGCCAACATAGCATCTTGTTTTCTACGGCATTTTCGTAGATCATCGATTTCAAATGTAAATTTCTTTATGTTGACAAAACACTTCTCGCTGACATTACTATCAAAATTATCAGAAAATTATGCTGTTCTAGGAAAATAAATAAAATATATATGTTAATTCTTGTCTTTGGACCTTTAAGGGTCAAACTCTAACCAAAACATGCAGTTGTAAAATGTAAATTGCTGCTGTTACCTAGCAAATAGAAATGACGAGTTGCATTTTCAGGTGTGAGATAGAGCTTTTCCCTCTTTCAAAATTGCTTTGGATTTATTTTGTCAACTTTTTGATGCTAATAGAATTGCAAGGAGTTTGCCCATTGTGTGTAAAAAAATACCACTGCGTAGAGCATTGTGATTGTGAGAGACGATCTCAAGTAGATGCTATAAAGCAGAGTTGTGGTAATGTACGCGGTACTGTTGGTGGTATGTATTGGTAGTTAATTGCAACTTACTTGATGATTACTTTGTTTTTTAACAGATTTTTATATTATATGAATTAGTAGCTTAAAACAACAGTGTGGTGTTTGATATGCTTGCTCATGGATTTACTGTTTACAGCTTTCATCAAGCATTCATTACGATGACGATGATTTGTTGTCTCATGCTTCACCCTCCGATGCTTCGTGAGTAGACAGCAAATTGCTTGTTGTTGACGTTTTGTTAGCTTATTACTACAGCATTCCAGCTTGTCTGCCGTTGTGTTTAGCAAATTTGCAGGATTGATCTCTTTCGTAGTTTTTTTTCTCATGGCAGACTTCTGTCACTTGCTAAAGTTGTGTTTTGTAATATTATTATCTGCCACTTTGAACATTGCAGTCCAGAGCAGGCTAGCAACAAGTGATACTGTATGCCATTGTAAGCACTTTATATTGCTTTTGTTACTTTTTTTTCACATGCTAGCTATTGCGCTTTTGATGTTATTGTGTGTAGGTTTTTTGCAGCAAGCTAAGCTTTGTTATTGGTTGAGTTTGGATTTTCGTAGAGTTGCCAAACGTGTCTGATTGCTTGTTGGTTGTGAAAGTTTGATGCTGGATCATGGTGTATGATATGTATTGTTGGTGTATGATATGTATTGTAGAAGTTACCTCAATGCCGATAGACCTCTGATCAACGTTTGGATTCCTTCAGCATTTCTGCATGGATCGCAGCACAAAATGTATCACGTTTACCAGGTGATCTGCTTAACATACAATAGGCCTCTTCTATCATTTCTCAAAGATTTTGTCCTGGGGAGCTTTACCCCTGGAAAAAATGGCTTCTGAAAAAACTGACAATCTTTATTAATTATCCTAGCACACTTTATAAAGCATTGGTTAGAAGAAGTTATTAGCAGCGCAGTCAAAAAGCCATGACATAAGGCGAGATTTAGAACACTGTTGAGTTGTGTGACTGATGTGTGGAATTATTACTTTTTTATAGTTGAAGGCTTAGTTAAATTAATTATTAAAATAGTAAAAGTTTAATGTTTGTAAGCTTGTTGTTGAATGTGGTTGCAGATCTACGTACGTATTCGCAATGAAGAGTGGAATACGTACCGGCGATATGCAGAGTTCTATGACTTTCACTGCAAGTTAAGGAAAAGAAATCCAATATTTAGCACTTTCGACTTTCCTCCAAAAAAGGCATTTGGCAAAAAGGTTGGTATTTCGGATATGTATAAGTTGTACCATAAAACGTTACTGTTCGACCTCCCTGGCTCGAGTTAAGTTGGGATGCGTTCACCTATGTTGGGTGGCAAGTAACACTGTGATCCCATGTGGCAGGTGACACTCCACAGCATTGAGATGGGTTTCCCATGAAGAACTATACCATTTAAACCTTTCAAAACCTCAAGTAATGGTTGAACATTGCAGTAAAAAAACAATGCATTATTTGTTGTTATTCTGATGTATCAGATTATTGTTTTAACAGGCAGAAATTAATATCAAGAGTTCAGTAAATGCAGACTGAGTCAAAATTGCAACTCTGGTGTAACGTCGCAGGATGCAAAGATTGTGGAAGTACGCCGTAAGAAGCTGCAGACATATCTTCGTCTGGTCATTGTTCAGCTGTCACGGGACTTTCCCGAGCTTGTTGATCAGGCGTGTCGTCAAACTCTGGTCCAGACCGTTCCATTCTTTTCGTATGTCTCATGCTGTTTTATTATTTTTTAAAGAATTGTAAGCTGTTGTGAAATGTAGCATCCTTTTTATCATCTGCTTGAGGTCCCAGATGCTGTGACACTGGTGCTTTCTTTTTTTCATTTCCGATCAAGGGGGAGGGTCACTGCCCTGATCCACTCCAAGAAGCCCCAGAGGCGTTGAGGGTCAGTGTTGACTTTCCTCTTGGCCGGGTCTGGTTGTGAGCTGGACACTGTGGCACTAGGTGCTGTGCTGTCTCGTCAGCGTCGTTGCAGTGTGGACAGGTGGCATAGTCCTGGCATCCGATACGGTGCAGGTATCGTGCCAACAATGGGGAATGACGAGTGCTGCATAGCTGGCCACCGTAACACACTGATCCCTGGTCCAATCACGTTGCCAGCGCTGGAACTGGTTGACATTAATGCTTGTAAGAATGATATCTAAATGTTGAAAATTTGATTAAAATTTGACTTTCTAACAGCCTAAAATGAGTTATGATGAATGTTTGTAATTTAATTTTATTTTGCATAGGACATTTCATCAAGATTTTTACTTACATAGTGTTAGTTTAACAGTCAGCACAAATTTCAGCCACACAGTTTGTGCACTGTCTCATCATCACTTTTTTGATTTTGCTGTAGTTTGTAAAAGATAACAACAACCAGTAGTTAAATTATCAGTTTTCGTGGTTTTTCTTGACTTTAAAAATGAATTGAAATTAATCGATTAGTTCTGATTTATTTTTTAGAAATTAATTGTTTAAAAAATTGTTAATAAGTAGCAGTGCTAGATGTAATTGATCCGTGGTCACAAGGGTTGTCATAAACTTGTGTTCTAGGGATGCTCAGCTGGTTGATAAAAAGAAGCGAAGTCACAGTCGGAGCGCCAGCATCGGTGGTGGCAGGGCTTCCACATCTTCTACAGCAGCGCCAAGGCAGCCGTCATACATGGGACTTTGACATTGATCATTTATCACAAACTGCCGCCAATGTAGGCTATTACTTTTGCACACAGTTACAATAGACCGGTGTGTCTTTCAGAAAATGTTACCTTTGTCATATGTGGATTATATTATTTCTATGTTGATGGCTGGATTGAGTGATTAAGCAGACAACGAAAGGCCATCATGTTACCGTATTGTGCCACCACATTGGTCAGTGTTGTTAATTATCTCTGACAGTGATTTGTATTCTTCTCAGTGAGAGTCGTTTCCAGGTTTGCCAGATATAGGTCCATCGCTTTAACTTCTAAGGTCCCATTTTTCCATGCACATTTGATCGCCAATACCAGTCAACTTGGGGATCATCTAGTTGACTGTTTTCTATCGTCAGTTAGTGACTGATTGTCCATCAAATCTCCCGTCAAGTTGATGGCCAATTATTGTCCGATCAAGTCATTTGTAATTGTTTATTAAACATGGACGGTCTTCAGTTTGTTGTCATTTGCATCAGAAACATGGTTTCACTTCGCTGGTTAGAACGGCATTTTATGCTTTAAAATGAAATTTGAGTCATGGCGATCAATCACTACTAATCAATTTTTACTGAGTATAATGTTTTGTGAAGAAATAAAATGGATAGATGCTCCCATATCGATAAACGATAGAACGTTTTTGATAGCAGACGACCTGTTGCTATGACAATGTTCACTGGCTAGCATTCACTCACAATGAATGCCAGGTAATTTAGCACAACACTGCAAATTGAGGTCACTGGCAGCTAATCAGATTGGCATAAAGTAGGCTCAGTTGATGGTGAATGAACAGTTCGTTTTCCACTTAATTGGAGATCAAAAATGCATGGAAAAACGAAACACAGTTGATCGACGATCAATTCTGAATATCAAGTTGATCGGAGATCAAGTTTGATTTGATTGGCGATGGAAAAACCGGACCTAAGCCAATTTAACCTCTGAGACTTGGCTGCTTCTGCTGCTGCTGCTTAATTGCTTCTTACGTTAGCGTCAACTTGTGCTTGCAAATTGCTCTAGCCTATCTCCTGTCGGATTTGTTGGAGATATTTGCTGATTGTCTGCTGGCCAGGTCTGGCCAACCTGACAATTTTTTGTTAACTGCTAATGTATCTGTTTATGTCTGATGAATGCGCAGTATTGGCTTATCCGTTGCTGTTGTGTCGCTGTGTTGGACATGCTGATCATTACTGAAAACATTCCGTTACTGAATTAGTAATTTTCGGAAATGATATTTCCTGTTTTGTTATGAAGTTGCATCGGGGATTTTTACTACCGTCCTTACTGGCTTCACTCATTGCAGTAACGTGCATATTAATTTCAACTTTTCGAAAGTCAGCGTACGATAATTTAAGTTATACCTGACACAATTTCATTTTTATTTGAGGGATTTTTTTACCATTACCAGCATAAAATATTTCGTATATTGAAAGTTATTCATGTGTTTATGAAATCTGCCTCAGCTTATCGTTCTTGCACATTTTATGGCTCTTGCATGTTACATTATTAACGTTTCACGAACTGCAGCATTTTACAAACTGCTGGCGGCCTAACATTGCTTCATTCATAATAGGGACCAACCGAATTCACGGGAAAAAATGCATTATTTCACGGCAGAATTTTTAAAATGTGTCAAATTTCACGGAAAATTCACAGAAAGAGTTTCGCAAATTCACGGAAAATTCACGGGCCCCACAGACGTTATTTCGAGGTGCTGCGCTATTGCAAACGAAGAAATTTCTGAACAACGAATATTTACTACACAAAGTCAAGACTCAAGACAGTCAATGTCAACTACTTAGTGCTGAAGTGCGACACATGGCAAACAGCAACATCCGTACAAAAGCTGCTGATAACACTCTGGAATTGTCATAAATTAAACTAAAAGCGCTAAAATTCACGAAAAATCACGGATTTCA
>Ga0209367_1000660_pt1 | contig 36798 bp, 19 predicted proteins | sample WorMetLIZISLAND2_FD_187412 | JGI IMG/M metagenome (GOLD analysis project Ga0209367, IMG submission 187412) | Marine gutless worms symbiont microbial communities from Max Planck institute for Marine Microbiology, Germany - Olavius geniculatus... ...
CTTCTATAAGAAAAAGGGAGGGAGGGAAAGAGGGGATGACAGGAGAAAGGAGGGAAGAGGTAAAAAGAGGAAAAAAACGGAAGGGAGAGACGAAAAAGGAAGGGAGGAGAGGGAAAAGGAGACGAGCCCCCACCTGATGCGCTGTTACGATGACAGACATCTTAAAACATAGTCTAAGCCAGTCAGTGACATCGTGACTGACACGTTATTTTAGAGAAAGGATGTTGTACGGGTTCGATGCACGGTTAGAAGTAAAGAGTAACCGAGTTCAAGTTCACATAGGAACTCTATTCATATAAAACCAATCCGCTATCGGTAACGGTTTGGTTGCAATTTTTAATGCGAATTTTGAATACTGAGCTCAGACAGCTAAATCCCCCTCCGGTGACGGTCCACAGAGTAAGCCTTAGAGTAGGCCTATCCTGGCTAAGCGGGATCTGATTCCGTCCAGTGGCTTAAGCAGATGCAAAGGTATGTTGACGGATAACCCTGCAGGCAACTCTAACGAACAGCGGTGAATTGAATCTTCCATTGTTTCTAACAAATGCATAAAACCTAATTCTCAAAAATCATTAAAAATAGGCCTATCATTAGACACGATTGCAGTACCGGATAGGCACACAATTGGTGTAAGCCTAACGAGTCGAAAACAACAATGCAGACACAACCGCAGTCACCTGGGAAATCGGAGCAGCAAAAATTATTGAGCTCCAAAATTCAGACTAAGACGTAACGTCAACAATTTAATGTACATAGGCCTGTGTACGAAGAAACTCTGTTCATATATTGAGCGGTTTTCGATAACTATGTAACACGAGCTTCAAAAACTGCGCATATTCTACGCGGACAAGAGACTGCAAAAGCGCAGCATCATCTAAAATACGTTGAGGCTGTTTTCATCGTTAACTTTGTAGTCGGTGCCGACACTGGGCGAACTATTAGCATAAGACGATGCCGAGATGTCACCTAATATCGACTTGTTGATGCTGCTGCTGCTGCGCAAGCGCTTCCTCGCTGCAGTCTCAGCCAGCAGACAACATTGCATGCTTCAGACAGTTGTCTACGTCGTATAGGCATACAGTGTCGTCAAATGCTACGTCTGCCTTCACTAATTTGTCTATGGCGACAATCACTTAATTTTGCCAGCATCTGTTTGCGACAGACAGCGTAGTGTAAAACGCAGTGAAAACACTACAACAGGTGCAGGAGTATTGTAGTTTACCTTAGGCCTATTCCACACTGGCACTAGCACTATTTATGTCCACCATGCTGTCTGCAATGTGATAACGTGTCTTAAACGACGAATGCAGTCAGGCGTAACCAAACAAACGATAGTGTGGGCTTACTACACGTTGGGCAGTTGGCGAGCGTGGCATAAGTGTGTTAAACAACTGTCTGGATAAAGTGTAAAGCTTCGTTTAACACTCACTTATCCCACTCCAGACAGTGTTTTAACATGTACACAGCGTCTTACGACACTCGCAACGAAGCTGATTATATGTCAGACGCAGTGAATGTTAAATAGGTCGAACGATCATACGCGCTCTGCAGCTGTGATCGTGAAAACTCGGCTGGAAATGAATATTGGCGTCGAGTGATGCAGCAGCAGCAGCAGCAACAGCAGCTGAACGCAGGCAGCAGGCGCTGATGTGATGACGCAAACAGCAGAATAACAGCAACATCATCAACAGCAACAGCAACGCAGAGCCTATTATTGTATTATTGTACGGTCAGTGATTACCGGTCTGATAAACAGGACGAGATTATCAGAGGGGAGAAACTGTGCGTCCACTGCTCATCATCATCATCATGAGTCACGCTTGACCAGCTGGGGGTCGTAGCGTCCTCCAACTGCAGCGGTCGACGGCAATGTCCCATGCAACATCAGCGGAGGTACCGATGTCGATCTCCACTTGTCGGACCCAGGTGTGTCTCGGTCGTCCTGGTCGTCGCTTCCAATGTGGATTGTTGTCGGGACGGCCTCCAGCTGGCGTGTCGACTGCCAGTCGCATATCCATCCGATCTGGCACCACCTAGACCAATCCGACGATGTATTTTCTGCGTCGATCGTCCACTGCTCACCACGTCGTAATTGCTTACCAGAAGTGTTCTCAAACCGACTTAGTCATCTATCCCGGATGGACTGGTGATGAGTAAAACAAAGGCAATTACACCTTGTCTGAAAAAAATCATTATGTATATAAACCCTCATAACCATAACAAAGTCTAACGGTTTGATCAATGTTGAAACTTTTATAGATACATAAACTACCAAAAAGCCACTGTGACAGTTTGCCAAGTTATCTCAATTTACTCACATGCATTTTACTGTGAAAACTCATGAAAATGTATTTTAGAAAATGCAAAAAACATAAAGCTAAAGTACAAAATTCATTGCCATTAAATATAACAAATGCTTAGCATATTGTGCAACAAATTTTATTCAAATAAACTCGTAACTACAGGATACAATGAACAATTATAAACTGTCAATATAGAGACACAGTGCTGTGAAGTAATTTGGCTATAAACACGAGGGTAAGTTTTGGCATTTTCGGGCAAAAGCTATTAAGCGGCCACCTGAATGTAATGCCTCTAGTACTCTGGGATTTGAATACAGTCGATGGAATTGACTGCTGACCAGCAAACAGTCTGGCAATGTTCAGGCTTAATTTGCAGTTAGCGCTGAAGTCGTCCGTTGCGTCTGAGCCAGCCGACCGGCGCGTTCAGCCGCCACCCGTTAGTAAAACAGATACAAGGCAATTTCTTGATATTTTTGACGTATGATTTGACTTCTTGGATTAAAAACTGGCACACTGGTTACTACTAGCCACGCAAACGTTTACGTCAATTTTGATCTATCCCCGCTTTTTGCTTTCGAGTCAGAAGTCGGTAGGAGACAGACGGACGTGCAAGACGGCCAGACAGACGGACGTGCAAGATGCGCAATGCGACCGAGAGAACGGCCACCACCACACAATAACACGTGTACAGACCTTGCAAACAGACCGGCGGCTGGCGGACGTCGACGTTAGGATGATGCAGTGAGACGGACGTTAGCTGGATGCAGTCTACACAGTGCGTGTGGATTGACGCCGGTTCACAGTCGTTGCGAGAGAGACGCTGCTGCAGTATCGGCTGCAGCTGCTGGCGCTTGATCTGGCCGGGAATCGCGCAGTCTGGCTGACAGGCTCACTTCCTCGCCGTGTCTGCAAGACTGCTGCTAGTGTAGGTGCTACACGGTGGCTGCAGCGGCGGCTCACTGCCCGGCTGCCCGTCAATAATCAGTCGTTGTCGCTACGTTCGAAGACCGACCGACCTTCCGACCGCTAGTACGTGTCTGTCTGTGCGTCCTTCCATTGCCTGTTCCCTTCCACGCACCGTCCTTGTCGACGCTGCTGCTGCTGCTGCTGCCAGAAAGGGCAACTATTCGCGCTGACGTTGATCTGTTTCAATATCGAAAAGTCCAGAAAACTATTGAAAAAAGCTACGAAAGTCTGACGCATGCTGTCAGCAAGAATTATACTAAACGGCTGAGGGTTAGAAGAAAAGACCAGGTAAATGAAAACGAACATGAGAAAACACAGTCTAGAAAGGAAGATAAGAATCGCTTAAAGCGAAGCAAAAGCAACGGTTATTGTCAAAACAATACTGGTATCCAGTGTCAATGTCGGTTGAGTACTATGGGTTGAGCTAAATGTATAACAGTAAGTACATGAACTACATAAACAAAAGCTAAAAAAATAGAAACATTCATCCCGCAAAGTACCTTAATTCTAAGCGTAACGAACACAGTGTGAATGTTATTCTTTATTATTCTCTGCTATTCTTATTAAGTCATATCAACATCTTCAGCTTTGGAACCTTGGAGAATCGTTGAAACTACACGTCACGCATTAGTTTACTGCTAATTCTGCCCGATCACACTCGACATTGATGGATGATCAATATTCCCAAAACAAGCTCAGATTCGGCAATCTGGATTTGGCGCTGTAGTTATTTTGAACTTTGAGTTATTCTTAAATATATAAATTTTCTGCGCGCCTTTAACGTCAGCAAAACTGTCTCCAGGTAGAGCGAGAAAGAGAAAGGATGAGGATCGTGTTCTTCCGGCTATTGAGCGCAGTGATTCGGTGGATCTCACAGCAAGATGATGTGGTTGCTGCGGTTGCTGCGGCTGCTGCTGCTGGCGCATGGCCAATGCTGGCGAGCAGCTGCGCAGCATGTGATCTGCCGACCGGCTTGTAGTCGCATTCGGTGCGCGATCGATCGCCGCTGCTACTTGGTCTGTGCTTGCGCGGCCACGCGCCAGACGATCAACCAACACGCGTCAGTTGCAATCGTACTCCACTCATGTCAAAATCGTATCGTCAAAGATGTGATGTATCGCACTTCGTTTTTAGCTGACCGCACTTTAGTAACGGTCGAGCTGTTGTCATGGTTGTCGTCTGTCCGTCTGCCGGTCCGTCACGAATGTATTGTGGCTAAATGGTGCAAGATATGGCTTAGGTTGCTATTGATCATTGATAGAAAGTCGCATATTGGCTTTCAAATGAGATGCAAATCATCGACCTTGGATAACCTTGAATGTCACTGACAACCAGTATGGTCGGCTATCCTAGCGACAGCTGGGCTTCTTATTTTGTAGTTCTGTTTGGTCTATAGGCTTTCGCGCTTTCCGTTAGCTATAAATAGATATTTACAGATAGATATTCAGAGTCATAAAGTTGTTATGCCTAAAGAAAAGATTAACAATAGACAATAATCAGTTTAGTGCGATTTTCATCCATCATCCATCTATCAACCAGTCAATCAAAATGCCGCTGCACTTGTTCAACTAGTTCTTATAGACCCACGCTACAAGTACAAGTAATATTAAAACTAAATTTCAACTGCAGTGTGCCTACTTGTGTTTATTTCATTCAGATTAGTTGTCCAGAGTATAGTTGTTAATCAGTATTTTATAGTTCGTATGTGTTTATTGCAATTTTATAGAGTGCTGTTTGTGACGTAGGTTGATGACCGTTAAAGTGACCACAATGATTGAAGTTAGTGAACGATTTGTGTTAAAATGCAATTTGTACTTCTAAACCTAATTTTCTACATGCATACTGTAAATTTATCTTGTTCATTTCCAAGAAAGTATGTCCGTTCTTGACCGCTGTTGTATTGAGTTCGATTGGGTGTGTCCTTCATTATACGGCGTTGGCTTATATGCAATCAGAACGAACCTGCAGCCATAGGCTGAATCGAATGTCGTAAATGTTCGTCGTCAACGGCAACGGCCGAACGTTTATGGCTCATAAGCGTTCGTTGTTATTGAAGACAGCAGCTTATGAACACTTTCTCATTCTCACGATGCTGTGCAAGCATCCATCTGCTGCCATGTTGCGACTTGCGAGCTACTATACGAGCACTTCGTGACACATCTCACTTCGTGGTAATGTTAGTTTGATGCAAAGGCAATCAAAGAGCTCAGCTGCCGAGGAGAAATAGTGCTATGATGCATACTTAAAAATTAACGTTCTTACACATTACGTTTTTGCACATGAAAATCTATTAAAGATTGAAATATTGTCACGACCAAAACAAGCGCCTAGAATGTATTAAGTTTGTTAGTATTATATTTATTATCAAGTGCTGCAGCGTTTCTCTCGTCGTTTTGTTTACGAGATCGGCTGAAAGAGTAGCCGCAAACTGCAAAATTTTCATATCCTACGTAAACACCTTCCTTAAGAACGAGCCTGTGAATTTTTTTGACAACAGATAGCGAAAGAAAATGAAATTGATTGGATCAACTTAGCAACAGCAGGCCTAAGTTTGACATTACGCACTGTCCGAAGGAAACACTAAGCTCGCGGAACTGTACAGACGCGTTCAGTAGGTGGCAGCATTGGCTCAGTACGAGGCGACATTCTTATTATATATATACGTTTATTCACCACTCAGGTAGTACAAATGAAATGACAGACAAATAGACAGGCAGGCAGACATACAGATAGACTGACAGATGAATGTTCAAGTCAATAAAGTCAATAAAATAATAATTATTGGTCACAGCAATGATTAACTCGAACGGCAGACCCGGAACATTGAATTTTGGTATGAAATATTAGTTTTTAGACGTGTTACGTGTGAACCCTGACTGACCTGCCCAGGAACGTACGTTACTCCCGGGACAAATCTGTTTCATGGCCGCTGAACGCTGGAATGCGTTTCCTCGCGTTTCCACACGCAGTTTTACGGTGGTCAGTTTTACGCTGAGGCGCGATTGCTTTACGGCACTCGTCAATACAGCCACAAAAAACATCTGCTACGTCGACTATACAGCGTGTGGAGTGTGTCTTGCAGTCTACATCGTGTCCCCAACAAAAAGTAAACCACTTATTTTTATGATAACGTTCGCAGATAGCTTATGGTCCGATTTCACCAATTCCCTCATTTTTGCGTTCAATAATAAACTGTGAAAGACGCAGAAGCAATCGTTGCACCCACCTAAAATTTCTTTCCACACTACCTAGTAAAATTTGTGTGTTTAACTGCGCCAATTTAGAGAAGTTGTTCTATATGAAAACGGCAAAAAATCGTTATTTACAGTAAATATTTATTACGAATTATATTACCTCGTTCATGTGTTTATAGACTAATTTACAGCCTATGTTCAGTGGTTTTCTACTTGCCCAAACTTTTGGTGTGCATCCCCCAAAAAGTTGTACCCAAATTTTCATGACAGCACGTCACACGAAGTTTCGTCAGTTTAAGCTATTCCTCTTAGCCCCAAAGTTGTTGCAGCTAATATGCTGAATTTTGAACAATTTTGTGCATGTTTATTGTAAAAAAATTGTTGAGGGACGGGACCCCCGTCTCCGGAGAGTGTGCGCTATCTAGCCTTGGTTATTTTTAACGCGTGTAAAAATTTAAAGGGCAATACGCTTAGGTGCTGCAATATGGTTTTTCAAAGATGTCGATTTGAGTGCGTACAAACTCGCATGTCCAACTTTGTTGTTAATGGACCAAAATTCGCCGAACCCAGGAAAAATCGCAATAGATGAGTTTTCCGATTTTAAATAACTTTATTCGTTCCACAGATATTTGCGATTAAAATTGGAAGTTGTCCGAAATCGCGTCAAATTTTGCACGTTTTTGACCCGCAGGTATTTTTTTTTGGGGGGGGGAAGGTTTATAAACTTTAGGACTTAGATTATAAAATACCGTTCCGGGCGGCCTAACAAAAAACAAAATAGCATTAAAACACAAAACCTCCCATTACTACGAGTAACGTCGTTTAATTCAGAACAAGTCAGAGTTTCTTCGATGATTCCCGGCTCACCAATCAATGGCATCTTGTCGAACTTTTCAAAAGCTCGTTAAGTTTTTTCTTTCTTTGCGGTGTCAACTCAGGCTCCGTGAAATGTCCGATCACAGACTTGGCTAGTCTAGAATTTCCAGGGGTCGTGCAACGAGGTCCTCGTACCGCACGGCACTGACGTCGTACCCACGTCGACGTAGGTCAAGGAAGCTGCTAGTTGTCACAGCAAACAGCAGCACGCCACCCGTCAAGCCGTTGTCTGCACGCACTTTGAAGTCACAACCGTCAAAGCCCATGGAGTCGGCGATGATCTTGGTGATGTTACCTGATATGCAGCCGAGTAAACATCCCAGACGTAACGATGGCAAAACCATTGTCAAGCGATGCATGGACTTGGCGACTGCCACCATGTCTCGATACATTAAAAACATCTACTCGATGGGAACATATCTCTGTATACACATTCGCAGTCAGAATCGTCACATCGGTCAGAATTAAAACGATTATTTTGTAAAAAAAAAATTTGTGAAGCAAATGTTCGTGAAAATCAAACGGTTTTTTCTGCATTTGATAATACTAAGTTATTATCTGATCATTATCACACAATTTAGTAACGCAAACCATTCAGTACTGCAGTTCCTATTACGACAGTTGATATTTCGACACTGCTTATACCGGCATATAGGGTGACGAATAGGGTTAGGGTTAGTAATATGGTTAGGATTGGGAATAGGAATAAATTTCATCTTTGGCTACGGCGGACAAAATCATCGGTTTTGAGATTTATGACAGTGTTGATTACTGTCAGTCATAAAAATCACCCACACAGTTTTGCAGTAACTTTGGTAAATGCCAAGCGAGTTTAATTTTCCTCATTTTTGCGTCCCGGAAGGAAATAGAGTAAAATTTGCCATTTTCATCTTAAATATGCTGGTCTTAGTCTTTAATCGGAGTTTTGGTTTTAAAAGAGTAAGACAGCCAACAAGCAATAATTGCCTGAACATCGGAAGAACTACAGCACTGAAAGCGATCAGCTTCAGAAAGTATCCGAGAGGCGGCGGCCGCATGGACGGATAGGGTTGACATTCTTAGCGTATAACGTCACGTGCCAGCTGACGTAGTTTCGGTGAGTCGCCGAACTTCCGGTACTTCGTGGCGGCGACAGACGACGAGTCGGACTCCAAGACGGCCACACAGCGACCGGTGCATTCCATTATGTGCACTAAACTTCTGCGACTGAGTCAACGTCACAAAATATTCCCCGTAGCCCCAAACCCCTGAATTAATGGACTTAAAATTTGACTTGGATGATTACGTCGGCGGCGTGACCCTACGTGCCAAAAATGGCACAAATCGGCCCAGCAGGGCCGGCGAAGCAAAGGGGTGAAATATAATGTTTAGTTATTTTTCTTTTCTTTTTTTACTTTTCTTGTCAAGCTCTGGAGAACACATTTTTGCGAGCATCGCCGTATTTTTTGCACTGGATGACGTGTTTCGGTAAAGATTGATTTCCTAAAGGGTCTTAACATTTATCTTTAACATTTTCTTCTTTTAATTCCCCAAAACCGCAAATTTTAGGCCCATTTTCAAACTTTGCTTAACAATGGAGATGGTCATCTACAAACTACCCTAAATCGTCATCGTGGACCCACGAAATTAAATAGGAAATATGGCTTCGGGAATCCTAAATATGCGGTCATTTTAAACCCTCTGCATACAGGTCACGTAAGACGAAGCATGCGCAGTGAACGTTTGGCCTTTAACATGGGCAAATGCAAGTTTGAGGCTTTACATCTCCGTGACGGTGCAAGTTAGAAGCATGGTTGCAATGAACCACCAATAGGTAACCTCATATGCCGAGTCGAATGGTTAAGTGACCGATAACGTCACGTGACCCCGAAAGGTCAAGGTCGTAACCCCATTATCTTTGAGGCGCCATCTCCATAACGGTACCAGATAGACGCATGGTCACAATAGACCACCCATAGAAAGTCGCCCACCGCGAGTCGAATTGTCACGTGATTAAGTTGGGTCACATTATTGTTTTAACTCATGATTAAATTTGCTAATAAAACAGCCAATATTAAATATAAAAAACTTATTAGTTTACACTACTTTGTAAAAGCGACCAAGTCACTGGTAAGTTTTTTATCTATATAATAATTGAGAGTTACCATCGGAGTTGACTGCCAAACGGCCGTACGTACGGCGGTGAAATTTTACATGCAGAACCACGTCGTACGCAGCTATAAGCTAGGTCAGATGTCGCTGAGGGGTCGTCCGTTTAAAAAAATTTCATTTTTCCAAAATTTTGCAGCCACATTTCTTAAGCCGCAGCAAAGCTAGGGACGTCGTAGAAACGTCGTCACCATGGTAACGCATCATGAGCATCATTTCTAAGGACAGGCGATCCAAAAACGTCGTGTACCAAAATGCGTTATTGTTACTTTTTAAGTAGAAGACATAGGAACGTATGAGTGTATCATGTAGCCTAAGCTAACACGAAAAAGCAGAACCAAACTTAAGCACGTGTATCTAATCCCAGACTGTTGCATCAAAATGCATGCCTATTCTTTTAACCCTTACCCGTTAACCAGAATTGTCCGAGTTATTTGAAAATCAGGGGTCCGATTTTTTGGGACAGGGTACACACCATATAGCGCGACGTTGGCGTGGATGCATTAAGAAGAAGCAACCTAGAAATGCCATAACGACACAATCACTGAGCTCGTATGAACGTCGGCACCCGCCATCCCGTGATTGCAGCAACTACCTGCGGCTATGTGCCACCAAAACATTTACTGCACGACGTCGGATTGGCGCTGTTTTGAAGTACCGTCTATTGAGTTAGTATGGCTCACAGATGGTACATAACAACTTTGCCTGATGACCAATCTTACAGCGGCCTCTGCTTTCTGCGCGCAGGCGTAATCACAGCTTGTCATTTTCACGAATGAATACATTTTGGTCACAGGCTATAAATGTTACGTAATATAAATTTTGTTCCGTTGATTATATATATTTTGTTATTTTCATATCAGCAATGAGTGAATAAGTTTACCTCGAAGGTGGTCAGGAAAAATGGCACCATAATTTTGCAACCGTACGTCACAGAGTGTATACTGTTTTTTTAGCAAAATGTTTAGAAAGCAAATGCTTACGTGACTAATACCGGTGTCTGACTCTAAATACGACAATTAATTATTTAAGTTGTTTTGCAGTTCTAAAAAAACAACCGCTACATCTTTAAGACAAGTTTGTGATATTAACTAAGCTTATTTTCTAAGAGAATGGTCAATGTGTCCATCGCAGAAATAAACAATCGACGATGTTCAATAGAACCGTCGATTAGTTCTTAACTGATCATCAGGCTTGCCGTGGATATGGATATCCATGGATATTATGATGGCGCCTCTGCTAATTAAATTAACTACATATATGCTTTGTCTCTCTATAAAATATTCCTGCCTGTTGTTCTTACTCTTCATTTTCTCGTATAGTACCCAGTCAAATGAATAATCGCTGACATCAGCAAGTCATTATCTAGCTAGCCTAAATTAATTTATTAGCACCATAGCAGCAACGGATCTTAATCTGCGGTGTTTTAATACTGTTGGTTGGGTAACAGAAGGTCTATCCATTTGTGAGTTTATTTGTATTTTTTACAAAATTAAAGGTATCAAAATTACAAACTTTTTTGCGTACTAACTTATTTATTGGTAGTAGGAAGTGCAAACTACTTTTCTTTAAAAGTATCCACTCCACCCTGCACCTCTTGGCGTACATAAATGCAACCTGCGTCTAAGAAAACAAGAATCCCAGCTGTTGCTGGAGTGCGCCGACCGTACCGCTCATAACCCAAGGCCACCGTCCGACTTCGGGTCGCGGAAAGAAAGCAATTTTCCAGAGTGACTGCAGTTCCATACACGCTATAGTAAGGCTGTTATATCAAATTCTAAAATAAATACTAAGATAAGATGCGGTAATTTGGCGCATGTGCGTGCATGACGGCTGTAGGCAAAATTGCATTCAAAATTGCGGCCAAACTGCTGCAGATAAAGACATGGTTACTTTGACAGCCTATAGGAATTTGCCCTATCCGACTGCATCGTCGCCAACTTTCTACGACGTACCGTTTAGCCACAATACATGCGTTACGGACAGAGAGACGACAGACAGACGGCCAAAAACAGCTTCAATAAAACTACGTATAAATATTTACGAAAGCTGGGACATGCTTAACTAAGATCGTATTTCAATGCAAATGTGTGTTTATTTTTACTTTTATTAATTTTTCAACAATTCCGAGAGAAATGTCTGCGTTATGTTTTTAAGGGGGGGGGCAAAAAATGGACGTTTTTGCACTGTTGTGTTTTGCCAAAGAATGGAGGCTACATGTGGGACGCGGGATAGGCGTCTGTGGATATGGATATATCCATGGATATCCACGGAAAATCTGTGGATATGAATATGGATATAAATGGAAAATTTCACATCCACGGCAAATCTGCTGATCATGTAATTCATGCCCCAGCATCTGTTCATAACTTGCTTCAAATGATAAACGCATTAAACATTCTCAATTTTCTGACGATATACCAACTGCATCCCAAATTGTGTAGTCTACGGGATTTAGATCCGGTGAGTTAGGCGGCCAATCGGAAAACTCAATAAGGTCAGAAAAATTTTGTTTGCAAGAACGCCACCGTGTGCTTCGACGGCGCATCATCCTGTTGGAATGCGCATCTACTTCAATTTACTAAAGAATATTAACCAACTAGACAAATATTGTAATTGTTCGGTTAACAGCAATCTCTACAGCGCATTTCGATGCAAACACCGCAATTTTAAGATGAACACTTCAAAATTAATTACATTGCAAACTGTGCCATTTTATTCTGGATCACTATACCGTAATTTGAGTTTTTTTGGCCTGCACTGTTTAGGCTTACATTTTAGTTGCATGCATAACTTTAGTGTCGTAATCGTTTTTCATTTATTTTTTAAAGAACATTTTTGGTCTATATATTTTTGTTTTAAATAAATGACTGACTGATTGATTGATTGATTAATTGTACTAATTTTTATTTGGCATTATAAGACAGTCTCGAATCTCGTAATTCTAAATGTCAGATAGTCTACATCATTGAGTGTTGGCATTGAGACATATCGCATATTGTAGCCTGTCGTTGAGCTGCACAGGACGGTTTAATAGTTCATCATCTGCTAGCCACGTGTGACTGGGGATGAGAAAATATAACCGAAGAGGCGCAGAATAAGGTTCAACGCGGAAAATGAATGAAAAGGCCATGCATTAAGCCGGCTTGCGTGAGCTGCCCGATCTTTCATTGTCGTCGAAGCCATTAGGCATACTGTTCTTTGTGACCACTCCGATCTGACTCTCCGCCCGGTTTTTGCTGTTTTGTTTGCTGCATAAAACTCGTTTTGTGCTCCGGGACAACTGGCCCACGTTTAGTGCATTAAAAAGAAACCCATAAATCTTCGCTCAGTTTTAAGAATAGAACGTCAAAGAATGCTCGACTTCAATGCCAGGCTTCGAAATAGTGCTGCAAAGAAATTGCAAAGCTTACTTCCAAAACCTGTTGAGTCCATTTCGGTCAAAACTTTTTCCACTATAAGCAAAAGTGACTTAACAGGTATTGGAAGTAAGCCCTTTAATTACGGAGTTATAGAGAGCTCTCGTTGGAGCGCATACCTATCAGCTGAGATGTCCCGTTTTAGAATCCTGGGCGTGTAATAAAGACTCGGATTCTAACTGAGGCCTGGCTTGAATTAAAGGTTTTAAAATAGTTAGTCTATACGACATTTATGGTAACAAAATAGCGATGACGTCGCCCTGGCTTTTGATCACTTGCATCTATTTTTACGCGCGATAGCAGCTACTGCTTTCAGCGCGTCTTAGCCATCGCAATTCTGTCTGTCCGTCCGTCTGTCCGTCTGTCTGTCATACGGATGGATCAGTCAAAAACGGTGCAAGCTAGAATCACCAAATCCTCACCGTCGGCTGCCCTGAAAACTCTAGTTTCAGAAACCGTAAAGCTTTTCCATAAATTCGAAAGGAGTCATCCCGAACGAAGGTGGGCAAAATGTACGATTTTTGGCAAATAAGTCACTGTATCTCAGTAACGGTGCGAGATAGGGCCTAAGTTACTATTAATCACTAATAGGAAGTCGTGCACTGGCTCTCGATTGACCTTGAATGACCTTGAACGCCAAAATAGGGGGTTTTATGGATTTTTTAGCGATTTCGGGCTGCAACACAAGTCTATATCATTCACAAGGTGGCGCCACGCTACTATCGTTATGCGATCCAAATAGAGAATTTGGTATTTGTATATTGACTTAGCGTGAACACCCCAATTTTTAGCTAAACTACTGAACAGGAACTGCTATAGGCTTTTGCGCGTCTCGTGAGCGTTAGCTCAAATTTCTTGTCTGCTTTTGATGGAGGAAAAACGGTGTCGGGGCATAAGTAAGAAAATTTTCAGAGCCGTTGAATGAGCATAAAATGTTAAATGTTATCAGCGAAAACCGACGTTTTATTACGAGCGAAAGCAGCTACGTCTGTCACACGGGTGGATCAGTCAACAACGGTTCACCAACTAGGATCACCAAATCTTTACCATCAGCTGCCTGAAAGACTCTAGTTTCAAAAACCGTAAAGCTTTTCCATAAAATCAAAGGGGGTCCCCCCAACGAGGGCGCTAAATGAGAGGAAATGGGCAAAATTTGCGATTTTTGGCCAATGTATCTGAGTAACGGTGCGAGATGAAGCCTAGGTTACTATTAATCATTAATAGAAAGTTGTACATTGGCTCTCGATTGGCGCTGAATTCAATGACTTTGATTGACCTTGAACGCCAAAGTAGGGGGTTATATGGATTTTTTGTCGATTTCCGGCTGCGAAACACATTTCAAGAGCGAACTGCGCCAAAAGCAATTGATATAGACATGGACAAGCTGCATATGAAATTTTCAGCATTAAATGTAGATTTTGAAGGTCCAAGTCTCGATTTTCTAGGTTCAAGGAAACCTGCGCACGAGGGCATCAAAGAGCGTTACCCCCGTATAAGTCGCGACGAAATGGCTGGAGATAGACTGACAGCGTGCGAACAAGAACTGCTATAGGCTTTCGCATGTTTCGTCAGCATTAACTCAAATTTCTTGTTAATGTAATTGTTACTTCGTTGAATATTTGATGACCGTGCCGGAACCTTCAACATACTGAAGTTGGCACGTATCCGGAAGAAGGTGACGACGTCGATGACGAAGTAGTATAGGGCGATCGAATTCGAACGTGACTATAGGCCTATCAGGTAAGATATGCTGTCGGTTTATTAACTATACACGTTGTTTCATAAAAAGGATCCCTGTTTGTTTTTTCATAATTCACTCAAATGGTGATCAATTTTCACAAAATGTGTAACAGTTGTAGCTGAAGAAATACTAATTTAAAATATTGCAACAAAATGTGGCAGTTGATTAAATATTCTTTGCTAGTTCTGACGTAATGCTGACGTCATAATGTGTCACGGGTACAAGCTAGATAGTCTCAACTGACCTACTCGGGCTAGTTGAGCGTTTTCATTGGTCAACGCCATTACTATCGCTCGGATAGTAAACAACAAATAGAAACACTATCGGCGTTTCTATTTTAAAAGCAACGCAACGCAACGCAACGCTGAAGTGGAAATGCTCTTTAATGCGAAACAAGTTTTATAAACCGTTCCAGTTATCTGTGATTTATCTAGCGGCTGGTTGCGACGACAAACGACGACGACGGAACTCCGCACTTGACCTCTGCACTGTCTGAGCATTTATTCTGCCAACAAATAGAAACAACGGCTGCTTCGGTTTACGTCACACCAGGAAAGTGCGCCAGACGGAACAGACAGACAGCCGGGGACAGAGGACATTCACACCTTATGTGACGATAGCGGCTCTTACCCCAATTTCATGTGTGCCCGAATTTTTAAAACTAGGAACAAACTGTGCTTAAGAATGGCTACTTTTATTGCAAATAAGTAAATATTAAAGGTCTAGAGATTTAAACTCAGTTGTCAGCTCGGGCGATGTAAACTCAGAGTCAGGGCAGCGAGATAACTAATCATATGAGTGCATAAACTAATCGAACGAAGGACGAATATCAGAGATTATTTTAGAAGCTCACGCTAAACAGCTAGCTGTAAAAACATTTTGTATTTTCAGAATTCTTCTTACTTCGAGCGCGAACATGTGATACGTCAGAATAGAGTACCCTATGTTGTTGGTACGAAGCTGCGCTAAAAATCGAAACAGGCCTAATCAAACATGTTAAAACGTGTCCCTTACTGTCTTTTTTTTCTTTGCCGAGTTTGGTGCTGAATGACAAAACTTTAAGACAGAGTGGCGCAGGGTGTGTTTTGTGTGCGGTGCGCACTGCATCACTTGCAGGTCTGCTCAGTCTCACGCATCTGCCGCCACCGGCATCCATAGCAACTGCTGCTGAAACCACAGACACAGCAGTGTCTTCACATTCCAGTCTTCACATTGTCGTGCGGCGCTAAACGCTGCCGTCATGGCGACAACAGACTTGAGCTCTCTGGACAACCTCGACAACCGCGCAAGCAACAGCAGTGCGAGTCAAACGGTTATTTCTGACGCCGAGGCGTTGATGAATGACGTGATCGGGATATGGCTGACCGGTTGTATTTGTCTGCTCGGGGTCGCCGGTAACGTTGTCTCGTTTGTCGTGTTGAAGAGAGCGTTCGGCGTACAGTCGCCCATGTTCCACGTCTTGCGCGCCATGTCCGTGTCCGACTCGGTCTTCCTCCTAGCCGTCTTCACCGTCCAGTCGGCCGTCAACGCGTCGCAGTACTTTGGTTTCTATCAGCTCGCCGACAACTACCGCGGCTACGTTCAGTACACCGTCTGGCCACTGCTCATGACCACGCAGGTAATGGACCAGACAAATGGTTAAGTACAGTTATACACGTTTATTTGCCACAGAGGCAGCAAAAACAACAGAAAAAAAGATAGAAAAAACAAAAAAACTTAAACTGTGAAATCGGTGATAACGAATGATAACTTTTGTTGCGAGTACGTAAATAGGCCTACTCAAATTTGCAACGCTTTATTTCGAAAGCTCAAAGTCGAACATTTTTTGATGTCCGATTCTTGGGCGACCATTCATAAATTGTTTAGTGTATTAAATTTTAAACTTGGTTAAATTTTAGGGCGGGGACATCGTTTTATATTGAATTTTATTTTCGCTGAAGTCTTAGAAATAAGCAATAGCTGATATGATCCCTACTTACTCCATGCTCTTGATAATGCCGCTGTTGGTGTTTTATTTTCAACATTTTCAAATGCGTCTTTCTCCTGCATCGATTCCAAAGTTAATTGTCTAAGCGTTTGAGTTTTGAAAATAGTTGCGATGCTGCAGTTTATTCCTCTTAGTTCATGTCTAAACCCAGTGAGCTCGACCAAATAGAATGTAGATAAATTTGTTCAGCATCTACAGTCCTCGAAATTATAGGCCTAGCGTGCTATTATTGCTCCCAAGTCAGTGATGGACGTTTTATAGCATGCTGCACACAGGGCTTTGTGCTTTCTAAAGACAACTGCGTGTGATGGACTGCAACAACTATTATCCGCAATTTTGACGCTTTTTGCACGGTGCACGAGGCGTTAAAAGTTGCAATCAAAAAGCCAAAAAATCGCATTCATCTTAGCTTAGCGCGATTTTCTGCCCTTTTACTGTGTGGAAAATAAATTCGTTCTCGGCAAATAATGTTGGATAGAGATATATAAATCAAGATAACAAAAGGCCAATCTACAATACCCGCTTGCTGGTGGCGTAGCATTTTGCAACAGAAAACTACTGAACGCATTTGATTCAGTCTATTGAGTTCGAACATAAATAGCACATTACACTCACTCACTCACTCTTTTACTTGAAATCGCCTCCAACTAAACCTTGTACTCCATTGCGGTGAAAAGCGTGATGATGGCTTGGTAATAAATATAGGCCTACGTTACCAGTATACAAACAAATAAACAGATGGACAGAACGATAGGCAGACACATTCGATCAGCATTAACGTCGCCAGTCGATCAGTATTGCTGATTAACATACAAAGTGGCCTAGAAAATAATAATCCACGAAAGACGCATTCAGGCAGGACATTTCCCGTTAACGGTTTGTCGTTTACGGTCGCCTTTTACGGAAATCTGCATGGACAGACGGACGGACGTGTACGACACGTAATACGGCTTATAGGAGGGCCGCATAATAAAGTGTAAATGCATTCATGAAAACCACATGCACGATAGTTTATTTTGCCCTACAATATTGCAAGGAAGCACACCGTACGGCTCCGAATGGTGTAAAGATTTGCCCCTTAACAGTCGAGTGGTTTATTTCGCATTAGATTCTGATGTGAGTTGGCAGGCGCTGACGTGCGCTGGCTGTAGACACACATTATATGATTACACGCTATAGCTGGTGCTGAAATTGCGGTACCGTTATCACTCGTCACATCACGTGCTCAATGGAATAGATCTGCCAATCTCGTCGCATGGACGTGCAGCATCTCGAAAAATTGTCAAATGCCATTCAAAACCGGCAAAGGCGTGAGATAAAAGCACTTCTTTTCAGTAACGTTAAAAATGTAATTTAAAATTTTGCCTCGATTTGTGTGTTGTTGCTGTTAACTCTGAAAACGCATATTTTGCAATGTATTATATCTCGCAAAATTTGAGTTTTCAGAAAATGCGCCAACATGTGACGCCATCTCTCTTCAATTCGTGCCCGTCTGATTTGCCGTTGCTATGACTTTATCTCGGTGGGTAAGACGGTGCTAAAGCTAAAATAAGCCCAAAATCCAATCATGACTTTAGGCCTATCTAATAGCATGCCAAATAACACACTTTACTATTTCCCGGTGCACCTGTTTGAAGTGAAGGTCTGAAGCGAGCCGACATACGACTTTGACATGCCCAACTCGATACAGTTCCTGAGTGATATACAATCTTTATTTGGTTCTGTTTAATAATAAAAGAGCTATTCACATAATCATGCCTATTCATGCACATCAACAATTGAAAATGACGCACTGTACGCATCCGCTATAAGAAAGAAACGAAGGAAAACTATGTTTCGCGCAAGAAGGACTTGGCTGATGGTGACAGATGGCGCGCTGAAATTGGGCCACACACCAGCGTGATATTCGTCCATTCGTCGATCCTAGAATTAGGATCGATGGAACCTATTACTGTGATTTGCTTTTGTCACAATAGTTGCTACTTAGTATATGTCAGGTCCTTGGCGCGTTTTATTTGCAGAAAACGGTTTTTAAGCGTACATGGCGATGTTATTCCACAAAGTGCAACCTACCTAACAGCACTGGACTTGCAAGGATCATTCTATTGCAATTTGTATCAAATTTATTAGTAAAATAATAAAACTATCGGTAGAACTTTGGCTGAGGTATGGACAGAAGTTTGACGCTTTTTGTCTCATGACTTAGTTGGCTGTGTCCCGCTGACTGACAATAATTCAGACTATCACATCGATGTCTGTTAACGCGTAGTCGTATAGATAAAAACGATAGTTTTCAGTTAGCCGGAGGTGGATGTGGATAATAACGAACGCTGGATGTTATATACGAGTACAGATGACGACTGTATGGCTGACGGTGCTGGTGTCTGGAGAGCGCTATGTTGCCATCTGTCGACCACTCCATGCCGCCGTGGTCTGCACCGTGTCCCGAGTCCGTCTCGCGGTCCTGTCAATCGTCGTCGTCTCGGTTCTCTTCAACGTGCCGCGCTACTTCGAGGTGGAGGTTGACGTCACAGGCAGCATCATCACCAAGTCGGCGATCGGCAGCGCGCCGGCGTTCCGCATCCTCTACACGAGTGTGTTGTACGCCATGGCGCTGTTCGTCGTTCCACTCGGTCTGTTGATCTACCTCAACGTCCGGCTGGTGCTGGCGCTGCGTCGAGGCCGTGCCGAGTGGCTGCACTTGCAGATGGGACAACGTCGCGAGCAGACACTCACAGCCATCCCGCTCACGATCGTCCTCGTGTTCTTCGTCTGCGGCACGCCGTCACTGATCGTCAACATTATCGACTCGGTCGACCCAAACCTCCCCGGCCGCTACTCGTCCTACGTCACTTTGATGGTCGTCGCCAACTTCCTTGTCGTTGTCAACTCGGCCAGCAACATCATCATCTACTGCCTGGTCGGCTCGCAGTTTCGTAACAAACTCGTCGAGACACTGACGGCGCTGGCGCGTGACTGCCGCCGTCGTGTAGTGTGTGGCGGTGACAGCTCACCGACCAGCACGCCGACCAACAGCCGTCGTGCCGACCGATGTGGTTCCAACACAACCTCCGTCAACCTCGCTGTTATCTCAGCCGGTTGCGACGCCATCGTTCCGCTACCGACCACATGACGTGACGTTACGCTGTTTCAGCGCCTCCAGTCTGCAACTGTCATTAGGTATCAGGACTTTTCGTAGCGAAAACTACTGACGAAATGGGCCTACTACGGCATAAGCTATACAGTGCATCCCCACATTGATCCAACAGTGTTTTGTTATTATTTTTCTACATGCATGACCGGTAAAATGCAATGCCACAATTTCTATAGCCGTGCTCTCAGCACTGTTGTACATGTTGTTATAGTTTCTTTGTTTATTGTTTTGAGTTGTAGATTTTGTTACCATTTCGCACCTGTCAAATAGAATTTTAGCACACTAAAACGTCAACAGATAGCTGCTATAGGGAAACGCATTGACCAAAAAATATTTAACAAATAAATAACTATTTGTACATATACCAAATTACAGCCACTAGATTTCTGAAGTTGTATGGCACTAGGCAGCTTCTGAGCACATTGCAGAAGATCAGGAACGGCCTTCTTCATACGTTACTCAAAACTCGCATTCTGACTCATATCATTCTGACGGATGGAGTATACTCTAAACATTTCATATGACAAACATTTCACATCAGTTCTTAATAATCGTAATTTAGCAATAACCGCCGTATATAATTGCTAGATACTTTTCAGTACGTGTGTTTTTTCATCAAGTTTGCTGATATCTTAATGTAAAAATTCGATTTCCGTAAAGCTTATAACCTAAAGTCAAAGCAAGTGTTTTGTATGAACACTGTTTACAACAGTGTTTAATAAGAGTCTATAAAGCGTGTTTAGTAGGCTATTGTTGTGGTCATTCATATTTTATTTGAGTAGATGTAGACCTGTAGTCTATTAACCCGGTAAGAAAATTAAGCTGCAACTTATCATCGAACATTTTATTTATTACAAGTTTGGTAGCCGTTTCAAGATATTAAAGAAACTCGGAATATTGTCATTGCTATAATTTTATGATGTTGAGTAGTAAATCTGTGAAAAGTTAGTGATTATTTTGAAACCACAGATGTGCAAAAAGTCTTTGTATGATAGTTTTCATTGTTGTCTGTTGTATTATATGCGCTTTCATTTGCCTGTTTCCTTCTGATGTGCTATTTTACGTTGTCCAATAATAACGGGAAGCAACTAAAAATTTTATGACGTTAAAACTTAGAGCACCTTACTGTTGTCACTTAGTACTAATGCCGCTGTGCACAAAACAGCAATCTGTCATGCATTAAGTGCCGGAGTCAGGGCTTACTGAACAGAGTGGTAAAGCAGCTGAGTGTCTATGGCGAGGCTAGTACAGTTGAGTGATCGGCCACATGGGCGACGCAAGCTGGATTTATTTCCGTAGAGATGTAAGACAGTCGCCTTGGCCCCGTCGCACCGCCTGACACATTTCACTACGTTTAGCGGTGCTTATAGGACACGCCCATTGGAACCAACGCACCCAACTAATCGATATCCAACGGTTTATGTATGTCGATGCCGGAACAATGGACCTACCGCAAGCAGATTGAAACAATGAAGATGTACATTGTGTCCGAAATTAAAATAACCCGCCAAACGTAACGCAATAAAAACGGACATATCTGCACAGAATGTTACAATAAACTCCTGGTCTCTGGAATAATATTCAGTGTTCTCTGATAATGATGATAAGGTTAGACAGTGATGACTTACAGCGGAGCAGTAATATACAATGCAACAGGATATGATGACTAGGCTTACATAAAATTGCTCAGATACACCAAGTCATAAACATTTACAGAACAAATATAATGATACAAAGATTAATTTTGTGGCAAAAATTGCAAATGTTTGGTTACTCAAGTATCAACTTTATGGTCAGAGTACACATGCATTAAGCTATAACTTACTTATTTACTTATTCATTATAGCAGTTTCCGAGATGTGCCTCAGGTTTACTTGCCACATATTGTTTAGTTGTGTATGGCGCTGCGTAGATGTGTTTTGATTGATTGATCGGCTGTCTAGACGTACAGCCCTGATTGGTGACACGATATAAAGTCGTCCCATTCACTCTATTTAACAGATAACATAATAAGACTTTTGTTCATTGTTGGCTATTTGTTTGGCTGTCTTACAGTGATATTCAACTTTTACAAATCATTTGGCTTTGACCTTGACTTTGACTTTTGACTTTGACTTAGCGACATTGATAGATATGCATCTTAGTTCTAGTGTTAGATTTTTTAACAGTCAAGTTTATATTGTATAGTACAGTTTAGTAAAATAGTGTTATAGTTTTTTTGTGTTAATTGAAATGCTATAGTTGTACTTTTGTGTAACTTTGGATAATTTTATTTTTACGTGGTATACTTTTGATTTATTAAGTCATTAATATTTACTTTTGATACAAATAAATTACATAAAATTTTGCATGAGACATTTTACACTACTGTTTATCATCACTGATCAAGTGCAGAACTGACCAATTTTTTGAATAAATTAATTGGCTTAGGCTAAAACTGCGTTTCAGTTGCTTTAAAGTCTGACATGCTAAAAAGTCAAAATCATCTTAATTTAGCTTCGACTTTGACTTATCTGCACATTAACTGACTTTGACTTTAACTTTGACTTAAGTCAAATACCGCTGCTGTCTTATTGTAAACCGTGCTCGTATTGAATCTTACCCATTTTAACATTGAGCTTGAATCAACATGTAAAATTTTATTCAAAGAGATTCTCATGCAAAATTATGTTAGTTTTTAACGCGCTACGCCTATTGTTGTGTATTGTTTATAGGTATGTCTTGGTAGTCGCTTGTCATAGAAATAATTACATATAAATAAATGCACACATTGTGTGACTGAACTTCTTACGGGACAGTCCTGTAATAATTGTTGCAGTTTTAAATCGTGAATGCTGGACAAAACGAATGCGACGTGTCAGAAAAAGTTACTCAACGTTTGGGTTAATTATGCTATCCCGTTCATCTGGCGAATATTTGATCTTGACTGATGTCGCTGCTGAGACGGAGCTTTGCCGGGCTGACAGTGATCTACTGTAGTCTACTGTAATGGTGGTCTCAATCTCATTTCTTTACTACTGCTGCTGCAACTGCTGCGACAGTCAACGGCTCAGCTTAAGTCGGTGCCGATGGATTAAGGTAATGATTGCCCGGCCGGCCGCAGCGGGATAACATTATACTGATGGCGTATTAAGACGACTTGGGTGTCGACGAAATGATGCCATCATTACTAACTGCTCAACGACCATATAATCGTCACCAACGCCATCTGCATCGGCGATAACTCTAGCAGCCGCAGCAGCAGCAGCAGCAGCAGCGCCGACAGCAGCGTTACTGTGCGACGTTACCGATGGCGAAAAGAAACTGCTTTTAGTGTAGACGTTTTGTTCATTGACAAGCAAAGCTAGCTAATGAATCCACGGCACTCGTGCACGATATAAAGCCAAACAGGAAACAGTAACTAAAATGGTCCTAAGCAAACATGTGGTAGATTTTACGTCATCAAATCAAATCAATAGTAGATTTTGGGTTATTACGACTATAGGTAATTAGGTTTACTCTGCCTTAGATTCGGTAGATTTCCCGTCGACATTGGGCGCTATAAAAATTTGCTAACTCACTTACTCAACACTAAAACATACAAAAAATCACCATAGTGCGTAAAATTGCTGGTTACTGAACGTAACTGGTAACTGCACGAGTATGATTCGAGGACTGCTCGTAAATCTGTACAAATTTTGATCGTGGCATTATTCTCAACGCAATTAATAATACAGTAGCTCTCCGGCGTTCCTTTAAGTATTATTTTACTATTAATGCCGCGAACGAAACGTGACGAGTTTCCTGACAATTAATTAATAACATGTATTATTTAATAACGGCGAAAGTAAACTAATTATCGACGGTGACTGACTGCTAGAGCCGTCAATTACTTTCGATATTGCGTTTGATACCGCAGGCCTGTTGTAGCTAGAGGATACGGACGGCGAACGGCTGTTGCGCAGGTCCGGAGAGATGGCAAGCATGCTGCATCATTAAACCGATAACATCAACATCCGACTTCATGGCGTGCTACGGCGACTGGATTTATGACGTCGTTAGTAGCAGATCATGCGACGTAAAATCATTACTACGGGATGAGCTGGGTTTTAGTGTCCATTGGCGTCGCTGCTCTACCATCAGTTAGCTGCCAACTCACCCGATGTAACATTGAACAGTCATCAAACCACAGCTTTTAGGAGCGCCGCTACAGCGCACGCGACACGCTAGTAGGCTAAGCTACTCTAACATTTATATTTTATATAAGGTACTGAGGCGACGCTCTTGAGGTCTTGTGGTAGCTTTCGTAATCATTTTATTGCAAATTTTCGGGATAACGACAGCGAAATCGGTCAAAATATGCTTAAAGCTGCCGCACAGTAGTATTGCGTTCGTATTATGGCTACAGCACGTTTTACAACATCTAACAAGACGTGACATCGATCGATAATTGCCCGTCGTCGATCTTGTCCTAGAGATGTGTGGTGTAGAGTGAGCTTTACATCAAGTCGGCGTCTGCAGCGGCACAACTAGCCAACCGTCGTATAAAATTTGCATGGGTCTACATACTGACGACAGTTCTACGGTCGTGAATCACGAGCGACGCTTTTGGCTACAGTCTTTTTAAGCCAGTGTATTATTATTGTCTGATCGGACCAAGCCGTTTGACAGACTTCAGTAGAAATCAAGGATAACCACTGAATCCCGGTTAGAGACGGTCAGTGCTGCTGATGCGTGGAACCGTTGATAGCAGTGCTGCGATCCCTGCTGCAGAAACCACAAACTACGGCTACTGCTAACCTATATATCTCATTCTGCAAAAACGCCCGTGACCCCCTGTTATCCGATATACAGGGTCGAATTTAAACCCAATTAGGCCATGTTTGGTAAAACAAGGGAACCCTCAGATAAATTTTCTGTCATTAATGTACAAAATCTTAACATAAATTTTGTCTTATTATCATATGCAGTTTTGCTGATAATACATGATTTGAGACATGGCTTTCCGAATTCCGATGCCTTATGCAAACCGCAGACTGTCGTGGTGCACAAGTGAAATCTTAAATGTTCCAAGACGCCAGAAAGAGACATCATCATGATGTTTGCTTGTTAATGCTAAAATGGTGTCTGCAACATTAGGCTTACCGCGTCATTATCACAAACAGTTGCCTGCATTGGGGTGCATTTGGTCACTGTCCACTGCGGAAATAAACAATTTCGATAACTGTACCTATAATACGCAGTATACAACATATTACGTATTCAGAGTGCTTCGTATAAAAATCTGCCATTTAAATCATTTTCACGCGCTTGCGGCAGAAATTGCATTTGCGTTCGGACGACATCGGCCGTGTGCCTGGCATGTCGCTGGAGCTTATGAATACGGAGGAGGAGAGGCGGTTTTATACAAACGAAACAGTAAATATTCACATAGACAGTCGACTAGAGAGCAGCTTGCTAACGGGACAGCGGTAATATAGCGATAACCTCGGGTTTTCCCAGATAGTCCTACATGAAATGTGGCAATAATAGCTGCATGGTGCCAACGGCGAAAATACCGCAGGAATAAAAATAGATTTTCGAATAATGACGCATTTTTTAAAATTTTCGTTTTGAATTTGCATTGTAATTGATTTTTCGTTTCCACTTGTGCGGAGTCATCGTTGATATAGTGTTAACTGTCATTATATCTTTAGCACCAGCGTTAGCAGCTTTCCCAATGAGTTTAATTTGCTTTTAAAGTTGAACAAACAACAAACATTAAAGTATGCAAAACAACAATTTTGAACCTACTTTGCACTATGTTAGCTCTACTCTGTTTGCTCTATGTCATACACCAATAAGATCTTTTACGTAGTAGACAGGCATTTTTTAGGTTTCAACTGCTTCAAAAAGTTGTAAATTTATTTGCGTTTGAACGATCCATGAAAATATCGAATTATCTTTTCAGGAAAAATGTTTATTGTTTTGTGGTGCTCTTTATTGGGCCTTGTTGCCCACCACTTGTTGCGTGGCAGTTATTTTTTTGCCAGTGTTCTCTGATTGTCATGCTTTGTTGCCATTGCATCGGTGGAAATAAATAAATAAAAATAATAAAATAAATTATTTTTCGCTACGGCTCTGTCTCGACTTTCCAATCGGTTGAGGAGCGGGATTTCCGCTATTCCTTGCCTCACCTCCCTCGACGTTCTCTGCGTCATGCAACGCTCTGTCAGATCGACCCCTGCAGCCTACTGAAGAGTATGCTAGCAGCCATTGCCCATGGGCACACACAACAGGCGCATGTGCTCGTTCTGAGAAAGCGACATCGGGCTGGAAAATTGGTTCGAAAAATTTAAGTTCTGTAGGTTTTGAAAAACAGTTTTAAAACTCAACAGTGCAAAATGTTGGGATTTTGATGTTTTGTTTGAAGTGCAATTTATAATGAAAATTAGAAATTTAATTTCATATTTTAATCGTGATTTTTGACTTTTGACTTTACGTTATTAATGCAACAAAAACGGCGTGACATGAAGAAAGACGTATGAAATGTTCTTTTTTTGGTTTTGAAATTTTTCCTATGTTTTTTACACATTAAAACCTGGAAATCTTAACAAATTTTGGAAAAACTCTTCGAAACTAACAAACCTACAAAGTTGTTTTTCATAAACTTAGTTTTTTCAGCCCTGGGTGACGTGATGGCGTTCTGGCGGTCGAAGAAAGGTAGAGTTGATCCTGACAAGGCGTGGCAGCGCCAGAACGACGAGCAACAGCATAACGTTTTGTACCGGTACGTCAACTTACAGCGTCAGGGGCGACTTGTCGAAGTCTACAACACTTGCGGACTTGAAGCCCTGAAAGCCGTTATACGCGACGAGCTCGGCGCGTTCCTCTACAACGACGGGAAAGGAAAAGTCGTGACGAAGGCGGAAATCATCAGCTGGAAACGAGACCACGCTGCCAACATGAACGTGAGATCATTCGTGCTTGTTATCTTGACGCTTAGTTGTTTTTTTTCGGCGTCTTTTTTCAATTGTCTACGTTACAAATAACGCACTGACTGTTGACTGGCTGCACGGCAGCCGGTCAGATAGCCTACAGGTATCTGACCGGTCAAAATGAAAAATCGCAGTCACCCCATAGCGAATGACATTAAATACAGTATACGCGTTGCTGACTAAAATTCGCCTGAATATTATAGTGTAGGGTTTAGGGCTTACGACTAGGATTAGAGTTAGGGTTAAAATTTGGGTTAAGGTTCTTCTTCTCCTTTTTGTCCCGTGGTTCAATAACCGTAGTAACCGCAGCTATGAAAGTCCTCCACTCCACACGATCCTGTGCGCCGTGAGACGCCTGTTGTAATGTCATGTTGCACCACTTCAGTACGTCAACCCAGCGCTTCTTTGACTGTCCCCGGTAGTTGTGACCTTCCGCCGTCCCGAACAACACTTTCTTTAACATTCTGTCGTATGTTAGGATTATCGTTTCTAAAAAGATCACAGCAAAAAAACTTCAACAGTTTACAAAGCTATGTAAGGGCGATATGAGTCAAAACTCGAAAACAGCAAAAATGGTTTTGAGGCGATATTATCGCGTGTTGAATTCCAGACTGGCCCTTACAAGATTAGCCATTTTAAATACTTGGAATAAAAATACAAAAACAGAAGTTTTTTTCCGTTTCAGATTTTTTTTTAGTTTTAGTCATTGTCATTTTTTTGTTAAGTTTTTTTGATTTCCGGCAGTTTTTAAAATTATTTTTTTATGTTTTACATTACAAATGTACTTTTATTTTAGTTTGTTTTGTTTTTTCTTTATATGTTTAATGTTTGTGTGATGGCGAAAAAAAGACACTAAACGTTTTGAGCACCAAATGACATAATGACATGCTAATTGGATACCGACAGCATTTACTTGGACTGCTTAAATGTTTTTCTACATTTTTGCACACAAATAATGTCAGATATTGTACTAGTTATTATTCTAGCTAATTTCTAGCAATAATATACTTAACGACGTTGTGTCGGGATGCATTTAAGGTGTGACAAAATAACATTTAAATGTTCAGTGCTGATGGTTGCCAGTCAATAAGTAATAAAATTTTGAAAAACTGGTAAATAATTCACTCATTACAAATGTTAAATTATTGTCGCCGACTGGAAGCAGGCAGCGTCAACAATCATGCAGTAGATTCTATGATATTCGAATGATCGGAAGTACGAGCGATTTATTTGTCCAAAACACAATGCTGTCAAAGCGATGAAAATACAGAAAGGTTATAAATTAAAATCCTGCAAAAAAGTCCGCAAACCTGAATAACAAAAACGCAAAAACGGGCTTACTGATGACGTCAGAGCATGGCTGTTGTTACGATGAATTCTATTCATGCACTATTTTGTCGCTGTCGTTGCTGGAAACTTTGGTGGTCTTATAAAAGGTCGCGCGAGCCACTTCCGGCCGATTGTCGTTGACATAACGTAACGGTAATCCATCACGTTTTACCGTCCACCGCTTGACGACAAACAGATCTTTCGAATTGCGCACACAACTCACACGAACAAATAATCGAATTGTTTTCTTATTGCCAGCACTAAATTATCCACTGTCGTGTTCGTCGTCGCGGAGTGATTGATACGTTGGTAGATTTTTTCTTCGCTCTCAGACTGAGCGGCCGAGCGTCGTGAGCGCGCTGCATTGATTGATGGGGTGTAATGTTGCGAGCCCCCATGTCTAATGATATTCCGTGCAGACTGATACATCGAACTAAACAACTATGCAATCTCCTCAATTTCTTTAATGGCGCGTCGTCGATTAGCGACAACGACCGTTCGTTTAGTGGCATGCAGTGGCTTAGTCAGCAATTTCCTGAGGGTGGAGGCAAAACAAATTCTCTGAACAGTGGTGAATCCAAAATTTTAAAAAAGGGCAAAATTTTTTTAAAAAAATTTTATGCAAAAATCATGCATTTTCGTTCACAATGTTCACTTTTTTAAAGATGCATTCAGTCAGTGGGGCGCCCCTCTTGAATCCGCCGCTGAAGACGAGTCCTCAAGCGGAGTCCAAAAGCAGAACCCGATGGGTGTCTAGGGATAAAGCCCCAGAAGCTGGAGACAGATGCTAAATATTCGACTGAAGAAATAAATGAAAAATACAACAAAACAAACATTAACATGATAGTAATGCTGTAGACTACCACATATGCCTACTGTAAAAAACGGTAAAAATAAAACATAGCTGGAAAACGCAATACAAATTAAATACAGTGACAGTCGGAGCGCGTAATCGACAGCACACAGTTCCAATAATGTGTCATAACAATAGATTACAAATTTCGTGCCGTGCTATTCAGTCCGATTGTACTTCGAAACGGCTTGACATGCACCCATGTCGCCTGGTTACGTAACTGGTATTATTACTGTAGCAAGAATTCGCATTAGCAGTTTAGACTTTTATCTTGCTTCCGCTTCCCTATTCTGTTTCTCGTTTCTATTTCCTGTATTTTAAATTGCTATATTTCATTTCTTTGTCGTGTCTCCGCTCGAGCCAGCTATAGGATGATGGCATGGAGCTTATCCAGCCAGGCAAGCTGTTGGGTATCCCGGCTGCCAAATGCAAATTAGCTCAAAGCCAATTTTTAGTGAGTGTTAATTTGTCGCTGATATTGTGTTGTCGCTATGCTGCTGCGATAGATAAACAAAACAAACGAAGAGCCGACTGCAGAGACTGGCGATGACGTTACCACGGTAACTGGCGCTGATGAGATGAGCGCGGAGCACTTGGCGTGTTGGCGGCTGGAACAGCGCGGTGGTGTCGGAGAGACGGCGCTCCATCTCTGCATGTTGTATGCCAAACTTTCGCTATTCCGAGTCATTTCCTTAGCGCTTCTCGACATCTTTCCGAAACTCAGCGTCGACTACTACGAAGGCGACGAGTACTTCGGTAAATAATTAACACTTCGCCAATGACCGACATCTGCTTCGCTACTACATACACTGTGTCCCAAAAAGCATCCCCGACATTTTCGACTGTAACTTGAAAACCAATGATAAGATTTTGATAATTTTTAGTACTAATATTTCTGACACAATTTGCCATTAAATGACCGTTTAGTTTTTTTACCTCACCCAATGTATGCTTCTGCACCACATAGGGAAAGCAGATCAAGCAAAATATGTGTTGAAATAGCATAAAACTTGAAAAAACATCCCCGACAGTATCGGTCGTAACTTAAAGAAAGATTAGCAAATTTTAATAACTTTATGCGGAAATATTTTTGATACAAATGGCTATTAGATAAGTGTTTTAGTTTCCACCTCACTCAACGTCTGCTTTTGCACTACCTGGGAAAATCAGACCAAGCATAATACGTGTTAAAATGAATGAAAAAACGTCGATAAATGCCATCTATTCTAATCCGTGGGCCCCAACAGCCGATCTATTTCAAGGTTTGACTGTCATGCAGCAGTGCGTCTACCAGATAAAGTTTAGAAATGTTTGTAAAGTCAAAAAGCGACTGTTACAGCCTGGATTGGTCTCGAACAGAACATTGTCGATACTGCTGTCTATGAATGGAGAAAGTGTCTTCTTGCCTGTGTTCGCATAGTGGGCCAACACGTCAAGCAATTTTGCTGTAACAATTAAAAAATGGACAACTGGATAAATTGTTAGTTAAAATGTCAGAAATGTGAACAAAATGTGTTTTTACGCGTTATGTTAATTAAGCAGTCATATTGCATTGGATAAAAAATGATATTATACTGGTTGTGTTTTCCCCAGATAATGCAAAAACAAACGTTGGGTGAGGTAAAAAAACTAAATGGTCATTTGATGGCAAGTTGTGTCAGGAATACTCCTACCGAAATATATCAAAATCTGATACATGTAATTGGTTTTCAAGTTACAATCGAAAATATCGGAGATGCTTTTTGAGACACAGTGTGCATTATGTACATTGTACACCGAGTTTCGAAAAACAGTCAAATTTTTTTAACAAAACTTTGTTAAATTTTTATCAACTTTGATAATTTTTGGCAAAAAGATGGCCAAGACGATAGAATTATGTAAAGTGGACTTATATTCCATTTCACCTAATTTATGTCAACACACTACCATGTGAAACACAGATGTAGCAAATTGTTATATTTCGCGGTGATTATTTGTATCTGATTGCTCATCTTTGCATTATCAATTCGACAAAGGGCACCACGTGATTTATTAATTTTGTGGTATTAAATATTTTACAGTGATAATAGCAGACAACAAAATAGCTGACTGCTAAGCTTAAAACATGTCTAGTCGATGAGTGAATGTCGTTTGATCAGTCAACCTTTGATTCCGCTATCAGCCAGTGGCGTTGCATCTAAGCCATTGTGTCCGTATATGCTGGGCACACTTTAAGCATAAACTGTAATAATTTGCAAGCGAGTTGTTATACAAACTTACAGTTTTGCCAAATGATGTACATTTTAATTATTGTGTGCTTAATTAAGTCGTTACAACGTTTACTGGAGACAACAGCTCAGAGTTATGCAAAATTAGAGTATCTGTGTTTCACACGGTAGTGCGTTGACATAAATTAAGTGAAATAAAAAAATGAGTGCATCTTACATAATTCTGTCGTCTTGACCATCTCCGTGCCAAAATTATCAAAATCGGTGAAAACTTGACATAGCTATGACAAAAACAATTTGACTGTTTTTTAAACACGGTGTATATTGTAACTTAGTGGAATCACAAAATGTCAGAACAGTCAATTTACGTTCTTTTGTTTACGTGATAAAAATAAAAACGATAGATTTAATTTAATATGTTTCAGCATGTAACGGAACAAGCTCTTAGCTTAGGAGACTGACGCGCTCTACGCATGTCGTGATGGTTATTGCGACATATCATAAAGTCACAATACCGCACGATTGGCACACCATAGTGCGTTATGAGTTATGACTTTTTAAGGTCATCCAAGGTCAATGATTTTAATGTCGTTTGAAAGCCGGTATGCGACTTTTTATTAGTGATCAATAGCAATCTAAACTTTATTTTGCTCCGTTTAGCCACAATACATAGACGACGACAGACAGACTTGCCTTTGCTGTAAATGTCACTTGCTTTTTATCTCTATATAGACAAAGTCTGGTGCGTTGCAGGAGAAAGCGGTCTTCATCTGGCGATCGTCAACAACGACCTGGCGATGGTAAAGAAACTGGTGAAGTGTGGAGCAGATGTATGTCAGAGAGCATCAGGCAGGTTCTTTCTACCGGAGGATCAGAAGAAACAGCGCAGTGACGTCACTGACTACCACGGTCAGTTGCAAGTTGACGTAATACGCTTGCTGCTGCTGCTAATGATGATTATAATGACCTTGTGTTTTTAAAACTTTATTTTACTTGAAACGAAATTAGTTCCTTTTGTAGCATAATAATTTAGTTCCATTTTGTACTCTAATATAAAATTAGCTTACTTACCCACCCGTCAAATTACCAATATATTCGTAAGCTTTTGTCATCTCGATTCTAAAAAGCTGCAACCAATATCTTAAAAACAAAGTACTCCGCATCAACCAGTTTGCGTTAAAAATTACTTTTTACTTTCAAAAAGTTAGTTGGCCTGTGGTGACAGCCAACTAAGTGTCGCTCGCTTTACATTCATAAAGATAACTTAGACAAACATGCACTTTATGCATGGTGAAATTGTTGGCTATGACCGAAGCTAAAATTTAGTTTGATAACGAGTATAGTGTCAGTGCGTTCCCGTGTATAGGTTACGCGTATTACGGCGAGTATCCGCTAGCGTTCGCCGCGTGTTTCGGCTACGCAGACATCTACGACTACCTCATCGAACACGGGGCTGACCCAAATAGTCGAGATTCATTCGGCAACAACGTCTTGCACATGATGGTCATTGCCAATCAAACGGTATTTTCACAGCCGTGGTGCAATGTCTTCGTGAGCGCAGTGGACCCTGCTGGCTAACAGCACCTGACCTGATAATCCGTTTCTTTAGACTTTTTGAGCCTTCATATGCCTGCTATATACAGGGTGCGGCAAAAAAGTGGCCCCCTAAAGTTTTTCGCTGTTTTCTCAGCAACCGCTTGGAATTGTAATTTGAAATTTTACACTTTTATTTGCTGAAACCTATTACATTTAACTGCCAAATAAAATTTGATTCTGTTAAAAAATGACGAAGTTATAGCTTTTTTAACATGACCGCCTACCGAGTTTTCAGCATTCAAAAATGTTCCGGCTTCAACGCCAAATTAATAACATCGTTGAAACAACACAGTTAACTAATGATCAAATGCCAGAATTTCATTGTCACTGTGAATGTTCGAAGTGTCCACCGCCAGCTCCAACACAAGCCTTCAGTCGCTTTGAGAAGTCTTTCACAGATTTGTCGATCGGTCCCTGTGGCAGGTTGCCCCAGATAACCTGAAGCGCTTGCTTGAGTTCAGCGATTGTCTTCGGCTTTGTTTTAAGCTTGCGGTAAGCTTCCAACATTGCACCCCACACACGATAGTCCATTGGGTTCATATCCGGCGAATTTGGAGACCACTGGTCCTTAATGATGAAATCTGGACAATTGGTCCGCAGCGTTTGGTGACACTTAATCACCCGACATTTAATCACGCGACAGTTAATCACCGACCTGTGATCGATTGTGCATTTTCAAACATGCCTACAAAGACAGAGAATGGACAGGACGTGCATAGTGAACATTACGACTCGGTCATATTTCCCATACAAACGTGGACTCATTATGAAGCAGGGGCAGGGGGCATTGCAAGCAGAACAAAATGCAGTTGAAGGTTGGCATTTTGGTCTGCAGACACTTTTTCATTGTCACCATCAAACATTGTGGACTTTCGTGCAAGATATCAAAAAAGATCTTCAAATGCAACATTCATCACTTCTACAAAAAATTGCTAGTGCACAACCTTCTGACACTTACGTGGATATGACTCAGTAAATAAAGACAAATGCCCAGACCTTCTGTCCCAAAGCGATTGATTGTGTCAAGTTGTTAACGTGTCCGTGGGCATTCATGTTTTTACAGGATTTTGTATGTGTAACTGTGATTATGTCGTGTGATGATTGTTAAGTGATTACGAGTCGGTGATTAATTGTCGCGTGATTAAATGTCTGATTATGCAGTGATTAACTGTCGCGTGATGAAGTGTCCGTACACCGGTCCGCAGCCAGTTCTGTGCGCTGCGTGGCGTTGCACGCTGTGTGTGCTGACGCGCCGTCCTGCTGGAAGATGAATCCAGTGGACAGCCGGCGATTGCTTTATATGCATCTTTATTCACCATGAAAGGTAGCAAACAAATACAAAATAAAAGAAAAACTTAACTAATTACAGTTCATACAGTTCATATTTAGCTAAATAGTTCGTATTTTTACAAAGGAAGGATAATTTAATGATAATTTATAAACAATATAAATTGCTGTTTGTCAAAACGTCACTGTGACATCATCGGCAGTAACGTGTAACCAGTTTTTAAAAATTATATAGCATTTTTAGCATGAACATTTTTGAATGCCAAAAAATCGGTAGGCGTTCATGTTAAAAAGTCTATAACTTCGTCATTTTTTAACAGAATCAAATTTTATTAGACAGTTCGATGTAGCAGGTTTCAGCAAATAAACGTGTAAAATTCCAAACTAAAATTCCAAGCGATCGCTGAGAAAACAGCGAAAAACTTTAGGGGGCTACTTTTTTTGCCACACCCTGTACTGTGTTACTGGGTACCCAAGATCTGCCTACTAAGCTAGCGTTTGCTAGTGGTCAGTAATTTAAAAAAAAAAGCGAACATTTTAGGTCTTAATAAATTATGCAATACAGTCATTAATTTACTGCAAGGAAAGTATTTGCACAAAAAGTATTTGCTCAGTTTTTGCTGTACATGTTCTTTCGTCTGTTTGTTCAGATGCGTGACTTGTGTTTGTATCGTCCGACATGCAAATATTTGCGTTGTTCATTTAAACGCTAAATCCTAAGTGACGTTCACTTGTCTGCTATGAAATAAACCAAAAAGCGTCGTCTCACTATTTATTCAGTTGTTTAAAAAGCAGAGAGATTTTTTGGTCTTGGGTTTGTTGCTTGGTTTGTTTAGTTGCATGTTTGAACAGAATTCTATTAAGAATGCTTGTACGAAAGTTTTAAAATAAAACTTTCTGGAAGAAGAAAAGCATTCAAGGCAAAATAACAATACATCTTAGAGGCAGTTTGGATATAGATTTAGAGGTAAGCTTGTTTTTCCATTTTTTTGGTTTTAGAATGCAAAATAAAAAGTTTATATTTGGTTTGTATTAACTCTCTGATGTACTGATGACGTTTATTCGCCAAGACTAGCAGGCGACACAAGCTGAAACAACAGCCGGACGACAGAAAAACAGAAAACATACTTAACTAAAGGAGTTGAACGACAAATCGTAGTAGCAACGTGATTTAATGCATGCGACTATCGTGATGTTTACCAGTAGATAGATTGGTCAGTTATAACAATGGTTTGTACGCTGAGAGCGTTTTAATGCATCTTTTTATAGTATACTTTATATTTTGTTGGCGCGTTTGAAAGACAATGTTTTCATACGCCTTCAAGCATCACGCGAAGCAAGCCGACATCGAGGCTCGCAACGCGCAGAATCTGAGCCCAGTGACTCTCGCCAGTAAACTCGGTCGATTTAAACTGTTTAACGAAATCATTCAGCTACAGAGTTACGTGAGTTTTCCGCTTTGTTCTTCAATTTTTAAAAAATACTTTGATACTTTTTATGGCAAAAGTAACAAGTAAAAGAAAATGTACAAAACAAATATTTACTGTACAACTATACAAAATTTTATGCGATAAATCCTTCAATAAATTGCTGAATTAAAACACAATCGTCTGCAGAAAATACCATTCTGTTATTGTTTACATTACTGTTTACGTTAATTGCGTCAACAAACGTCACTTTTGATCGAACGAATGTAACGCCATATTGATGACAGATATATTTTGTTATTGATATTCGAATATCATCATCATCATCAGTTTTATTTCAGGCACTTGGCCCATATACACATAAAACACATAAAACATACAGCAAAACACACACAAGAAACACAAAAATCATGCAAATACAGGCAAAACTCAATAAAACAGAACTATTAGCATTTGCAACTGCAAACATCAAAAACAGTTAAAAGCAGCCAGATGACTAACTATATTATTATTTAAACTGCATAATTCCGCTAAAAATAATATTTTTCAACATAATTTGATGATCGCTTCAGCAATTTATTGGGAATTTAGAGTATTAAATTTTTATTCAAATTCGTTCAGATTTGACATTTTTATAGTACAATGTCTAGGGGTGTACTTTTTATTGAACCACTGAATCACTGAAACTCATAGTTTATGTCTACCAAATAATTGTAATTATTTTTGCGACAGTCACAGCTAAACTGTGTTACAGTAAATTCCAAGATCATTACTGTATTCTGTTGTTAATTACTTTTGACATCAAAACCGAACCCTCAGCGAGTGCAGTTGTAGTTAATTGGGTGTGTTCGTATGCACTTGCGCAGGTGGTTTGGCAGTACAGCAACTTATCGTGCTCGGTCTATCCTCTGTCACCCATTGACACCATTGACGAGCACGGACGCACTAGTCAGTAAACCTATTGCACGACAGATATGTAAATCTTCGTGTGTGGTCTCGTGTATAGAAGTTGTTAGTCGTAAATGGTAACTTATTCTTATTGTTACCAATTTGCAGACAACGGATCACGCTGCATCGTAGTGGCTCATGTGTTTATTGTTTATGGAGGAAAGTTCTTTTAACGTTAGCTAAGCAGCTACTGGCTTTGCATGGAATGACGTGCGCCAGCAGCTGTGGACGTAGACCTCGTTGTATAATGTGACGTTCCTGCTCCCCCGTGACGCCAACAGCTTTTGTCAGTTTGCGAATCGCCGTAATATACTCGTCGACGGTCTCTGTTGGTTGCTGAACGCGTTGCCACAGTTCACTGGTCTTGCGCCAACGTCGAATCTCGGTGTCTTGAAAACGTTGTTTGA
>Ga0209367_1000661_pt1 | contig 36770 bp, 17 predicted proteins | sample WorMetLIZISLAND2_FD_187412 | JGI IMG/M metagenome (GOLD analysis project Ga0209367, IMG submission 187412) | Marine gutless worms symbiont microbial communities from Max Planck institute for Marine Microbiology, Germany - Olavius geniculatus... ...
CTAGCTTAAGTTGAGCGTAAAAGAATTAGGCGGTTTGATATATTAAAGAGAAAATAAAGAAAGAAAGACGGATGACTTGTTATGGAGATGCATACAGATAGGCTATCGTGATAGCGTGGCTATCACATTTTCCTCGGCTGGTACCAAAATGTCCTCATTTTGGGTTATAGAAGGGTAGGCTTGACGTATTATGATACAATACAGTCATGCAAACATCATACAAGGAACCTGCAAACTAACTAATGAACGTTACAGCTATAAAACAAAGCAAAGTTAACTGTTACACAATCGTCAGCATAGAAAAAAAAACTAAATTATTCAATACTCAGTCATCAGCATCACTTACTAAATGTCTCCCTATCAAAGTTACTTCCTATCAAACAGTCTTCTTCATAACAGTTTATCATAGGCTACATCACCTTCATAAAAAGAAAAATAGCCTCCCAATCATCATCAATCGTTCAAACTACTTTAAGGAGAAGAACATAGCCTTACAAAACAGACTCGTTACCCATTAAAGGTAAATGCAATTATGCGACACAGTGAACAGGTTGTACAGTCACAAATGCAAACTAGCAGTTACAGTAACTGACATTCAACCATCAACATTACACAGTCTTTGTGCACAGTCCAAAAATAAAATGAAACGTCATACAGCCTCAAGTTACACAAGTAGGGGCTGCCGGTTAAGATACAAAATACAAGTCTTTTAAATGTACAGTTACTTGCTAACCAGTTGGGGTTAGTTTGTTCATCAACGGAAACATTCTGTTTTAACTAAACCACAAACCAATGTAACATCATAACGACTTGATAGCATACAACGTCAATTAGTAAAAGCAAAAAGAAACAGTCAACAGCACAAACATTATTTCGTCCAATCAACATTCATTACCCTGTGGTAACACCACCACATCCACAATGAACAACCAATCTCGAAATCATCTACTAGTTCAACTACAATAACCATATCAATCATTGAATAGTTCACCAAAAGGGGACAGAAAGTCAGTGTACCACACACAAACAAAAGCAGTTTCAAATACCACAACCGCAGAATATCATACAACACCAGCAGTTACTGTTAAAAGTCAAAACGTCTAGCATAAACCAGAACAGCATCAAGAGATCACGGCAACACTCACTCAATATGAAACTGTACCTAAAAAAAACTGATACGGTTCTTCAATAACTTGTACTATTTAAATTTATTACAGGATTCAAATAGAAATTATTTCTTTTTATTTTTAAAAGACAGCCTAATGGAATGAATTTAATTTTTGGTATCTTATTATTATTATTCTTAGAGCACTCTAAAAAAAACTTCTTACTTGTTGATTACTGATTAATTTTTGCAAAACAAAAACCTAATTATTATTACTGATCACACTCACTTTTTCCCCTAACCACAGAAGTCTCCTCTAATCTTCAAAGAACTGGTCTGGGGTTTCGGGGCGGGGCTGACCTTGGGCCCATTCACTGATCCATGCCCAGCGCTGGACCGCATTTTCTGGGGTGCTGGGAGGATCCCGAAGCATACCCCGAAGTTCGTCCAACAGCTCCCGCTTAGCCTGATGGTACCCAGCTACCACTCCTTGAATGTATCGCACAGACGATACAGATATTTCATCTTCCGACCAACCAAATCGGTGAGCAGCCAATTTGGCAATTTCACTGGGTGTAGTGGAAGGTGGTACAGTTTTCTGAAACCCGATTATATCCCTCACAGATGGAGTTTTGTCACGCTCTGGCCATCCCTCAGTCACTGGGATCAGCTTTCGCATTTTCTCGGGAGAGTGTAATGCCCCTGAATCTGGAATTAACGCCGAGATGCCTGGAGTGGGAGCAGTTTGCAGAATAGGCCTTTCTGGAGGAGCAATCATTCCCCTGGCCGCCGAGTCTGAGATTACTGCCGAGGTGCCTGGAGTGGCAGTGATCTGCTGAACAGGCTTTTCGGCAGGGGCAATCATCCCCTTGGCAGCCAAATGCTCCTTCATTGGGACTTGTGGCTGACGGGCCACAAACTGCTTCTTGAGACATGGGTTTTCGTTACCACCTCCAATCGGGACTGGCGTATTGGTCCAGCCGGTTAAGGCGGCTTTATCAGGTCGGGCCACCATTTTACTAGACTTAGCTCCCCCTGCACTGGTTCCTGGGGCGTCCCTGTCTGGTTCTACATCACTGCCGTAAGTGGAATAACTGTCCACGGAACTGTCGGAAATATCAAAATACTCCACAGTAGTGGTGGATTCTTTCTTTGGGTTTTTGGCAGCAGATTTCTTCTCGTCCTTCCTGTTTTTCTGCTTCTGCTTACGTTTGGTTTCTTGTTCCTGAAAGGTTTCCATAGTTTTGGGCGACGCAGGCCTGTTAGCGTCAAGCACCCAGGAATGTCTACGAAGACAATGCTTTCTCAGCTCATATTTACTCGAAATTTTGGTTTTGCAGCAAGGACAGATCAAAGCTGTGGCGCTGCCCGAGGTTTCCCCCCTCCTTTCTCTGCCATACTTACAATACCACATATACTTCTTTTAACAAGATAGCTTATTCCGCTTTCCTTATAGCTATTTTAACAACGTCTATCCCCTTTAACTACTTAGCAATCAAATGACGCGAACTTGTTTTACAACTAGTTATAAACGGCCTAGCGCGTTTATGACGTCATTGGGCCGTCTCGTGCTACGTGGTAATCTTAGCAACGTCTTTATGAATAAACAAATTATTTTGGAGCGCTTTGTATTTATTTGAAAAATTTGTTTTAAAACTTTTTGAAACTTTTTATTATTATTGGAAAATACCAATAACTCATTTTAAAGTTTCAAACTTAATGCCGTTATTAGTGCAAAATTACGTATAAAATACCATTACTAGAAATACAATAACTATATAATTCATTATCTCACCATATATTTTTGTCACGACATGATTTTTTTTTAAAAAAAAAACAAGAGAAAAGCAGGACAAATTTGATATTGTTTAAAACACTATGGGCAAACTAAAGCAATTACTAGAGCAGTTATGTTCTAGACCTTCCGGGACGACCTCAGACTTCCCTGTGCAACTTATGAATACCACTGCACACTCTACCGAAAAACACTGGGTTCCCTACCTCAAGTCTCACTACATGCTCACTCTGTCAGACATTAGGCCTACAAACGGTTCAGGCTTCTCATACAAGTATGGTTTTCTAGATTTACTGTGGCCAATTACCAGACCAACTAGGACAACCGCGGACTTAAGCCTATCCTATACGATTTATTTTACCGTGCATTTAGGCCTACTACCGGGCTCCTATGTTTCAAGTCTCACCAATCACCACTCAGGCCATCAGTCGTACTAAGTAATTCACACTAAAAGCATTGGTCTATCACAGGCTTGGTCCGACATTTTGGGATTCCGGTTTGCATCACACCATCCGTGACTTCCTGCAAAATCCAGTCCAAAAACTTGTCGGATCCTATGCTTATAGACATAAGTTTTTTTGGGGGCTTACAAATCCTGCCGGTTATTCTACGTCACATAGTCCTGACACATAGAGAGAAATAGGAGAAGAAAAGGTTGTAACATAAGAAAATTAAAAGTATAGGCTGTGGCCTATCCACGTAAAGATCCAAAGGCTTATGTCGTGACAAAATTTAAAGATTAAGCTTACATTGCACATTACAATATGCACAATATAGTTCGGAAAACACGCAAATTACCTACTTATGATCAGAAACTTAAACACACGCACTATTTACAAACAAAGGTTCTCACAGTTAAGTCACAGCACGAAGTCCTTGAGATGGCCAGGCCGCCGAACAGCACGACGTGGACGCTCCAGCCGTTGGGTCGCGGACATCGGGTCTCCTGCGATTGCCGGGTCACCATGTCGTGTTGTCGACTCCTCCATTGCTTGACCAGCACCTGTTGATGGTTGGCAGGAAAATCCCGCCTGCTTGAACCTCGTACTTGCTTGTGGACCTCTTGTGACATCGACAGCATCACGATCATGACCGATTGTGTACGTCTTCGGTTCATCTCCGTCAGTTGGGTCGCTTTTATAACGTTGCGACCAAGCAGGAACGTCTGTTGGGTCACATGTATAACGTCGTGACCAATCAGGAACCGTTGGGCCGCCGACATAGCTTCGCGGCCATTGGTGCTGTTTGAACAGCATGATGTCAGCACCACCAGAATCTCGGTTGTCGTCACGATCGCCTCTGGTGCCAGCTCGTTGTCCGCAATCGGGTTTGTTGCCTGGTCCCTGACGATCACCAACCATGCCCGGATCTTCTTGTCCATCGTCCCAATGCGTAACCTACAGGACCGCGTCTCCATCAACATCCGCCTGTTCACCGGCATCACATGGATTGACCATGCCTGGAGCCCCATCTTCATCAGCATTCATCCTGTGATCGATCTTACAATCATCCATATGATCATCCGTCAACCACGATCTTGGCGGGTTATCTGTGTGCCAAGTCTTTAGCTTGTCCACATGGGCTACAATTGGTCGGCTTCTTCTTGTCTTCTGAATGAGATAGTTCACTGGAGGTAATTCTTTTATCACAAGATAAGGCGAGAATTTTCTCTGCCATTTCTGCTGTCGGCCTTGGAATTTCCGGGGGTTGTAGTACAACACCCATTCTCCACGGTGAAACTTCAAAGGCCTGACCCTGAGATCATACTGTCGATTCATCCTTTCAGCGGTCACACCCAAGTTCTTGCGCACAAGGCCATAAGCCTGTCTTTTCCGATTCTCCAAACTAGTCACATAGTCGTCATAGGATGCCAGTGGTTCTTCTGCTGGAATATCAAAGACCAAGTCTACTGGAGCTTGTACTTCACGCCCAAACATAAGATAGTTTGGCGAAAAACCAGTTGACTGATGTACAGACGCTCTGTAGGCTGCCATTACATGTGGCAGAAGAAGATCCCACTCCTTTTGATGGTCGCTCACCATGCATCCCATCATTACATTGAGGGTCGCGTGGAACCTTTCTGCCACTGAATTGGTTTCCGGCCTGTAGAAACTCGTCCGTTGTTTGTCGATTTCCAAGAGTCGGCATAGCTCTTGCATAAGATGTCTGTCCAACTCTCCAGCATTGTCACTGAGAAGTGCGATAGGTGTTCCAAGTCGGCAAAATACTTGTTCCACAAGGACTCTGGCCACTGTCTTGGCTTCTCTGTTTGGGAGAGCAAAAGCCTCTGCCCATTTAGAGAAAGAGTCCACAAATGTCAGAATGTACTTGGATCCTCGTGGTGTCTGTGGATGAGGACCAGTAATGTCTATGTGACATCGCTCCAGAATACTACCGGTGAGTATCGGCTGCAGTGGTCCTGCATGAGCAAGATGCCCACGATGATAGCTAGAACAATTTTGACACTGTCGGCAATATCTCTGGACATCACGACGCCAACCGTACCAAAAGCCTCTTCTTCTCACCTGTTCCAAAGTGGACCGGAAAGCACGATGTCCACCCGTCATTCCCTCGTGACAGGATTTTATAAACTCGGTTCGTTTGACAGTTGGGACCACAAGCTGTAATGCCGGAGGTCGGCCATCTTTAGCATACAGTCTTCGGAACAAGATTCTGTCTCTCACCACTAGGCAATGCCACTGGCTCCAAAGATTCTTTGCAGCTTCTGACTCGGTTGATATTTCTTCAGGGCGAGGTTGATGGTCCTGCTGAACTCGAAGCCTGAGGACTGGACCAATATCCGGATCCTGGGACTGCAGGATGGCCAAATCTTCCTCGGCTGAAGGTGTTTCCTGCCTTGTATTTTCTGGAGTGGTGACTGCCCGAAGTTTACAAACATACTCACCCTGACTGCTTTTGGGACCGACAATCGGTCGTCAGGATAGGGCATCAGCATTCCGGTGCTGAGTCCCTGGTCGATGTGGAATTTCAAAGTCAAATTGTTCGATAAAGGCTTGCCAACGAGCCTGCTGTCCAATAGGCTCGGGCGTCCTTCTTAATGACTGTAAGGCAGAGTGGTCTGTCCGTATCACAAATCGTCTGCCCAAGAGGTACTGACGATAAGTCCTGAGACCATATATGACTGCCAAGAGCTCGCGACGAGTGACTTCGTAATTTCGTTCTGTTCTGGTCAGTGATCTTGAGGCATATGCCAGGACCACCTCTTGTCCATTCTGCTCTTGTGACAGCACGGCACTTAGGCCAAAGTCCGACGCGTCTGTATCCAAGTAGTAGACGCCCTCATCTTGAGGCATGCCTAAGATTGGTGCCGAAGTGAGTCTTTCCTTTAGCTTATGGAAAGCTTCTTCCTGCTCAAGACCCCATTTGAATTGAGCATTCTTCCGAGTGAGTGCATGGAGGGGTGCTGCTAGGTCAGCAAAGCCTGCGATGAACTGCCAATAATAGGAACAGAGTCCCACAAAGGACCACAGCTCTGTCAGATTACGAGGTGTTGGCCAGTTATTGACTGCTTCCACTTTTTCTGGCTGGACCTCGATCCCGGTTTCTGTCAACACATGTCCAAGGAAATTGACTCGTCGCTGAAAAAGACTGCACTTCTTTATGTGGACCTTCAAGTTTGCGGATCTCAAACGAATAAAGATCTCTCTGAGCCGGCTGAGGTGTGTGTCAAAATCACGGCTGAACACAATTATGTCATCCAAATAGACCAAACAGGTTTCATAGGTGAGACCACTGAGCACAAGATCCATCCAACGTTGGAAGACAGAAGGCGCACACGTCAGTCCAAACGGCATGACCTTATATCTGAAGCAACCTCGTCTGGTGATAAAGGCCGTTTTGTCTCGGTGATCCTGCTGGATTGGGATATTATGATAACCTGATCGAAGGTCCAGTGTTGAGAACCAGACTGCACCATTCACGGAACCAAGACAGGTGTCAATATGAGGCAAAGGATACGAGTCCTTGTAAGGGACTGCATTCAGTCGCCTGTAGTCAACACAGAGTCTGTGTGATCCATCTTTCTTTCTGACTAGGACGACATTTGAGGCCCACGGGCTCGCTGCTGACTCAATGAAGTCGTTCTGAAGAAGTTCGTCTTCCTGTCGGTCTATTTCATCCAGATGTGCCCATGGGTGCCGGCGAAGAGGCTGTCTTATGGGACGATTGGATCCAGTATCGATTGTATGTTCAACTAGAGTCGTTCGGCCCATGTCATAGGTGCCACGGGAAAACATGTCATCAAATTCTTGCAAGAAACCGATCACCTTCTTTCGTTGCGAAACTGTGATGTCTGTCGGCAAATTCTTCAAGACTGGCTCTACCAGATCAGTGAACATCGGGTTCGAACTAGATGACCCCTCTGCATCCGAGCCGACATTCCTTCGGTCACTTGTTGGTAGTGTCACTGGCACGGCTGGTCCCAAACAGGAATTCTGGAGAATAGCTTGAGGTTTTCCTGTGGTGTTGGCAACACGTACCTTCACATTGTGGTGACTAGCAGGCAGCAGCGTCCGGCCTACGTAAAGTCCAGGACGTAGTTCCCTGGTGTCAACTATGATATGCTCCGGGATTGCTTGTGTTGAGAGTAATGTCACTCGAGCCATAATATCCTTTTGGGATTGTGGCGGAATTTCCTGATATTCTTGAGCCAAAACTCTTTGGCACCGGAAATGGCCCTTGCGTCTCAAAGTGACTGTCTCCTGCCCGTCAATAGTGAGATGTCTTGTGTTGAAATTCCAAACACATTTGTGACTCTCCAGCCAATCAATGCCTAGCATAACTTCTTCAACGTCTTCAGAAATTAAGACTGGCGTCCATATGCACCGTCCATCCAGTTCAAAAGGTAGTTCAGTCTCTCCGTTAATCTGAATAGCAGTATTGTTAGCAGCCCAAATCTGCCGGGTTGAAGGCTTAGCTTCCAAGTACTTGAACCGATCAGTCAGGCTTTTCGGAACAATGGTAAGGTCACAGCCACTGTCCACCAAGCATGGGATCTTCTTGCCCATAAGTTTCATCATAATGTATACGTTGGCCTCGCCCCGGAAATCCTTCGACCCTCGGTTTGCCAAAGTATTAGGTGGAGGACCAAGTAGACCAAGCTCAGTAGGACAATTGCGCTTTATGTGTCCTGGTAGGCCGCAACCATAGCATATGACTGGTGGATACTGATACTGAGAGACATTCTGCATGACAGGTCGTCCAACCATTTGTCCTGGAATCAGAGACTGTGGCGGTTTTTCCTCGGCTGAAGCAGCTGCCTCGGTCTTCACTCTTGGGGAAGGGAAGCCTTTGGACATAGTTCCTAGAGTAGATGTTGCTTTATTCGACGAAACGGGTTTTCCGGCTATTTTACTTAACTGTTCACGTATTTCCGTCATGGCTGTCTCGAGTTTGGTAACTCGATCATCTGATTCCGAAACCGTAGACATCTTTGTATTTTCTGTCTTTGCTGCTGCCCGGGCCTTTCCCCTAGGACGGTCTGGACGTTCCTCATCCTGCCGTGAGTGTCCAACACTTTTTGCCCATGCCTCCAGTCGTAAGGCAACATTCAGAGCTTCATCCAGTGACTTAGGCGTCCGTTCCTTTACCTTCAAAGCAAAGTCAGGATCGCTCAGTGCATTGGTAAAGTGGTCACAGGCAATTTCTTCCCGAGCCTCAGCTGTCAATTGTGGATATGCCAAAGCCACAAGCCTCCTAATGTCCTGATGGAGATCAGACAGACTTTCATGACATCTTCGTCGCCGAATCTGAAGCTCAGCCCGGTATTTTTCTGCCTGCCGTTCACCACTATACCTGCTTTTCAGCACAGATACCAACTTGTCTAAAGAGCTTGTCTTACTGCGGCCGGTGTCCCACAAGACTTGTGCTGCATTTCCTGTTAGTGCTCCTTTCATAAAGGCCAACTGATCCCTTTCAGTCCACCGATTGTAAGAGGCGCAATTCTGGAAATGTGCCCACCAGGATTCCCAAGATCCTGTTCCATCAAACTTTTGCAGCTTGATACGGAAATGCCTTGAGCCGGCCACAATTCTTTCTCGTTCGTCCTCAGAAGAACTTCCGTCGTCATTAGTCCCGTCTCCGTCATCGTCTGGTGAAGGGTCAGGTCTTCGTCTTGGGCGTCTTGGTCTCCTACTTCGTCTGGAACGTCTGTCATCGTCAGAACTGTCTTCGTCTTTGTCATCGCTGCTTGGCGGCGATCTGTCGTTACGAAACCTGTCAGAATTACTTTGACGTTGGCCAGTACTGCGTGCTGATTGAGTCGAGTCAGTACGTTTATGGCTTCGGTCTTCAATCTTATGACGCTTGTCATAGCTGACGGATTTCTCCTTTGAACGACGCCTCGGGTTCCTGTGGTCCTTCGGACCAGTTGTCACCGTCCTCTGGGTCAGTTGGCCCCTCCGCTGATCAGAAGTTTTATCGCCTCTTTTATCGTTGTCTGCGTCATGGCTTGGCTTGGACGCCTTAATTGGACAGTCGGCCTGAGTTTGGATCGTGCGTCTTGAACGTGATGGGATCCTAAGGTCAAGTTTTGGGTCTGGTCGTCTTTCATAAGGCTCGTCCAGTGGTATTACAGTCTCCGAGTTAAGTCGCCATACTCGTCCAGTTTTAGGATGCTCAACAGAAGGTTTCACAACGTCCAACAACTGTTCTGCCTCTTCAAAAGGCATAGGCTCAACATCTGACAAAGGCATATCTAAGACACCATCTGACTTATGGACACCAGCTGGAGGCAAGGCCGAACCACCATAAAAAGTTCGCCAAAGAGAATTCACCCTGGCCGTTATGGCCGTCATCCAAGACATGGGAGCTGACTGTGGTCGATCAATGTCCTTATGGCAAGAAACATGGTCTCGAGGGACAGTCATTGGTCGGTCTTTGTCACGTACGTCTACGTATTCGTCAAACAGTCCTTGGGTTTGGGTCAGTCGTCTGGGTTCCAAAACAGGTGGCACATGATACGTTACTGAAGCAATGGACTGAAGGACACCACTTACTTGTTCATTGGTCGGTTCAAGGAAACCCAACATTCCATGCCCCACGTTGGGCGCCAATGTTGCGACCACGGGGTTTTGCGGCACTTGAGGAACCTCGGCTAGCTCATTGTAGGATCTCAGGGTCAGCCGCAAACCGTGGGCAAACAATTCTCTATCTTCATTTGATATGGGGCCTTGGAATGGGGTCCTATCTGCCAGTTTCTGGCCAGGTGCCTGAGTCCAGGGAGAATTTTATCCTACATCTCCTATGATCTCTTCATAAAGTTCTATCTCCGTGTCTGAGTTCTGGTCCATAATTAGGCCTACAGTTAGCCAGACAACAGTATATGATAAAGTGTTTTGGAATATTATTACAGCAGAGACAACAGCTTGTTATGAATGTTCAGAACATCAGTACGACAGACATGAACACAGTTTTGACCCAAATTTATGACGTCAAGCCTTTAGGGAACAGGTATATGACAGACAGCTAGTCGTTTCCTACAGTGCGAACAGTCAGACAGTTTTGATAAACGGATCTTCCTAAGTTATAACAACTAGCCTGGGCCAAATTAAGAATTTCGGCAAAAATTAGAAATTGGGGCCTGCTTGTGGGCCTGGGCCCGACTGGGGCCTTCACTGGTCAAATTTGGGCCTGGGCCCGATGTGGGCCTGGGGCCTGAGTTGGCCTGCACTGGGCCTGAGCCTGAGTTGGGCCTAATTTTGGATTTGGGCCTAGTTTTGGATTTGGGCCTAATTTTGGAATTTGGGCCTAATTTTGGGATTTGGGTCTAATTTTGGATTTGGGCCTAGTTTTGGAATTTGGGCCCAATTTGGATTTGGGCCTAATTTTGGGATTTGGGCCTAATTTTGGAATTTGGGCCTAATTTTGGGATTTTGTCAGTTGGGCCGTCCTGTCAGTCCAGTACCTGTCCAGTTAGTCGTCAGCTGCCAACTCCACAAGCCTGCTGCTTCTATTACAATATTCTTCAATTTCAACTATCGAAGTGCTCTGTACGACGTCCAACATTCAACTTACAGACAGCGAACCAATGTTACTCGTCTTGCCCACTATTTATACGGTTTCCGCAGGGCCAATTAACCAATCAGCGTTCACGTTACAAGCTAGCGCATGAAACAATAGGCGAAGGTTTTAGAAACGACGTCTGTGATTAGCCACCTAATGAATATTTATTATTTGCATGCATAATTAACGCTATCGGCCTGTCGCAGCAAACTTTGCAGCTAGAGACCAGATTTTTGGGATGAGAAAGTGTTATTAATTAATTAATTTCTAATTAATGAAAACCTCGACAAAAATAATGATTAAACCCCAATATTGCAGAAAGACCCTAGCTTAAGTTGAGCGTAAAAGAATTAGGCGGTTTGATATATTAAAGAGAAAATAAAGAAAGAAAGACGGATGACTTGTTATGGAGATGCATACAGATAGGCTATCGTGATAGCGTGGCTATCACAGGTGTACGAGGGACGTTCAAAAAGTTTCGCAAGTCGATACATTAGACTAATTTTTTTAAAAAAAATCTATACACCAATAAGACGCATATTTCTCTTGAACTCGTATGAGCTTAAAGCGTTTTTATTGGTGTATAGATTTTAAAAAGTTTTTCAGTTTAACATATCAACTTGCAAAAATTTTGAACGCCCCTCGTAACTTATTAAGCGACTGATTGTAAAAAATGAGGCGTTGACCTTGAACAACTTTGAAATCCAAAAGCGGGTTTTAGTGAGTTTTTTCGCACTTTTTTGGCTGCGACGCATGTTTTATTAACAATGGCATGTTTTAACAATGGATTGCGCCTAAATTACTGGAATTTTTAGCATAAAACGTAGCTTTTCAGTGGCGTATTTAGGATTTGGCAAAAGGGGGAGCATGGCGAGCGCGCAGAGCGCTCTGGGGTCTGGGGGCGAAGCCCCTAGCGTGGTCCAGGGACAGAGCCCTTGGTGGGGGGGGTCAGGGGGCGAAGCCCCCTGAAGCTGAAACACTTTTTGCTTTTGAACGTTTAATGGAAGCCGCAAATTCGCCCAATTCTTGCTGGATAATGGCAAAAAACGCACTTTTTCATATAAAGTCGCCTGTAAAAAATTTTCATGGTTGGACCAAGGAGGGCATCGCACCGTGCCCCTCCCCCCTAAATACGCCACTGTAGATTGTAACCGTCTGAGTTTTGCCCTTCTAGGTTCAATGATTTCTCCGTACGGAAGCGTCAGATTTTATTTTATTTTATTGCACGCTGTACAGTGATTTCCCAGCTAGGTGGCAAGCAATGCTGTCGCACGTCATGTGAGCTTTGCTCAGATTACTGATAGTACGATGGCGGCATCGCTGCAGAGCTCGGCATGGAGATAACCGGCAGCACTGTAGCTATAGACCTAAGTCTCGTTACACATGCTATAATACGTGTAAGTGGCAGGTTTCGTTAGGACAACGAAAACAAGATTACACTATTGATGCGCTCAAAAAACAGAAGCTATACGCCTACTAATGATAAGATACGACCTTAGCTGGCAACCCTCAGTGTACGGTGTGACGGTAAAATTGACAAAGACGTAGGCTGCAGGTACAGTTTTCGCTCATGCAGTTAGGTTTATCGACGATATCTATATAGAACCTTGAACCTGAATAATCCTGCACTAGCCACGAACAAAAAACATTCTATATTGATAATAAATTATCACGTATGCGATATGCAGTTAGGCCAGGCCAAGTCGCACCGGTTTACGTAACTGTTATAATTAAAGCGCTAGTTGGCTTTATCAAATGCCAATTGTCAATATTCATTAATTTTCTGGTTGGTAATACATCTTAATACCTTAAAAGTAAAGTACAAAGTACTCACTTTTTCCTTTTCACAGCTTCGGCAATTTTCGGAATTGTGACGTCACGTGCAGAAGGGTTGCTATCTAGCTTTATTGCCCTGAGGTCAAATGCAGCTTAATTTACGGCCACGTGGCCTCAAAAAGGCCAAATTTTAACAATAGGCCTAGTTAACCCACTAAAACCACAGTAGGCCTATTTCAACACTTCGTCAATTTTACTAACCGCACACCTCAGTTATAAACAAATAAACAATGACGAAATTTCTGATGTCAGCTATGCATCATTATTTGTCCGAAAAATCCGACATTATTCTTAGTAAAACCGACGGGTTAACTATGTTTTCAATGCGAATGTCAGTTTGGCAACAAAGCGTCCTGTGAGTGACGTCATCAGTACTGTGCACAACATATTTATCTGAAAATTGCTTCAATGCGATGTTTTCATTACATTGGATCAGCGTATTATTAATTAGTGTTACACATGTTTAGCCAATAGGGCCCCTATCGTTTTTTGGCGCGACTTGGCCTTTAACTTGTAACTTTTTCTATAAAGGCTAGGCCTCAACCCAGCGCTCTGTCCCGCATGGTTGTTTGAAATTGAACCTCAAACCTCAAAGACTTTGAAATCACAACCGTGAACTTTTACGATCACGTCACTCACGTGTGAATGTGGATGCATGGGATGCATAGGACTTGCAATATGTAGTTTCCTATACGCGATTCTCTGAAACCATCCCTTCATCTCACTCTCGCATGGCTCCCGAGATATTCCCTGCAAAGACCTATAGCCACGCATTTCCACTAAACGTGAATGCATTGATCCCCATGTTGACCGCAAAAGAACTCGATTTTACTTTTCGGATCTTAAATTTGGTGATGACTGTGGGCTTAATTTCGACCGTTCAGTGCATCACAGGCAGGCGATAGGCGGGCAGACAGACACTCGTGATTTTATATGATCCCTCCCTCGCTATTATACAGCGGTGAGACAGATAAAAAGCAAACTGCAGTGTTTTCATATTTTATGAGTTACATCGCGTAAACCAGTCGCGCTGCTACTAAGCAATCGATCAGAAATAGAAACAGAATAATTGCAGATAGTGTTTTAATCAACTGCGATCTGCAGAATGTAGGCTACGTGTGCTATTTGTGTCTGATTGATGTAAATCGAGCTGGACGATATTTAGCATTATGAACAAGAAGATAGACACAGAAATGCTATTAGGCTACACGTGACATGAGTGCAGCAGAGTACGTTGCAAAATTCCTCATTGAGGCTATAGCTTTTCAACTCTCTTCTCTTTCGTATCCGTTCTTTGTCCAGTTCGTCCCCTTATGCTTACCACTATTTTTTCCATCCCTTCCTTTCCATCTTTATCTCCGGCTTCATTCAGCAACAGATCCAGAAACGCCGTAAGCTCCCCTGATCGGTCCAGGCAGACAAAAACTATTTTCGTGCATTTGGGAAGAAAAGTACACATCTAATCATAAATAAACAAACTTTTTTTACACTGTGTACTACTTTTTCTTCGTGTCGGATGGGGGATATAGGCCTACCCACGAATTTCCTTCTGCGTGTCCCACTACAAGGGTCACGGGTTACATGAAACGTACGTATGTCGTTTCGCGTGACCCTGCAGTGCTGTACGTGCCCGTCGCAGAAGCGCTAGACCGCGGGCCGGACATCCGTCGCTACATTAGCACCACTCTGCATGTAGTCTACGGCGGTAGCTCGGTGACGGCATGAGTGAAGTCCACAAGTCGCCATCCCATGTCATATCGCCATAGTGCATTATTGCATAAATAATAACAAAGAGCAGATCGGTCTACTCTCGTAGTCGTAACGATCGTCGTCGCCGTGCTTTCAGATGACGCCACTCTGGCGCACTGGCAATAAATATACACACTCAGTGACCAAATGATGCCGCGGTTTACTGTATTTTACCCAAAATATTGGGGTGTCCCCTAGACTAAAACGCCGATGTTGGGGTTTCAAAAATATTTCGTATAACAAGATAATGTTTTCTTATGAACACGGAGTCTGTCCAATGCATTTCGATAGTATGAATATAACCAGTGAGCTGATTATACTGGTAGAAGAAAAAATCAAACAGTTTAATTTCAAATTGTACAGCAGCAATGATCCCTTCATCCTTCTCTATTATTTTAACTATACAATAAACATTGTCAGTCACGAGACCATTCGATTCGTCACCATGGCTTTACTATAAATGGTCCATCGTCACCATGCGTCTATCTTGCACCGCTGTGGAGATATAGCGCCTCAAAGATAATAGGGTCACGAACTTGACCTTTTGGGGGTCACGTGACGTCATCAGTCACGTGACCATTCGACTCACGGGGGTCGACTTTTTATGGGTGGTCTATGGTGACCATGTGTCTATCTGGCACCGTTATGGAGATATGGCGCTTCAAATGTTGGACGCACGGACGTGGACACGGAAAGAAAGAAGAAGGGAAAAAGAAGGGGGGAAGGAAAGGGAAAGGGAAAGTGGAAAGGGAAAAGGAAGGGAAAGTGAAAGGAGAAGAGAAGAGGGAAGGGAAGAGGGAAGGGGAGGTAATGGGAAGAAAAAGGAGAAGGAGAAAAGGAAGAAAAAAAGGAAAAGACGACGCGCTTCTTTAAGCCGCGACACAAAATTGTTCGCTGATCGACGACAACTACGCGGCTACCGACGGGACTTGTCGCAGTTCACTACATCGGTTCATTCAATTTTGAAGATAGATCTGTACTAGGAGTGGACTTGACAAAATATCGGCAACCGTGACTTGTTTTTGACACACTACATGTACACATATAGAAGCAAATTCCACACAAAGATGATTTTACGTCCTCGCAAATGTTCGGACAACGCATTACGCAATAGTTGAAAAAAGTCGATGCCACAAGCCGTTCTCATTAACTTCAACCGAACACGTAGGCGTCTTGCACGAAATTAGATCTGCTGGCAAAGAAATGAATGCAGTTTGGGAATTCCAGGCTACAAATTGCCGCCTAGCCATCTAGCTCTCTGCCGTCGCATCTAAGCAGTTTGCAGACGCTTTCGTCTCCTGGCGAGAGAAAAGCAATCGCATTAGGCTCGTCGTAATTCAACGTCCCGACCGCAGATGCGAAAGCTGTTTGTCCGAGCGCAAAAACACTTGCCAGACTCTTCTGAAGTCCCGAGTCCTACTCGCAATCGTTTGCACTGTTGTCGCTGCTATCATCTGTTGTTCATAGTTGCACGAAGCTATGGATGTAATGACGGTTAAAAAGAAAATAATAAAAACGTCCAAAACGTGTTTTAAAAAACTATGCTAGCTCAAACGACGCAAAATAACTCGACGCCGTTAGGTCGAAAGATTCGCAACGTAGCATGACAATTTTCCTCAGTTTTTAGATACATCGTATTTCGACACTCGCTTTTAGAGATGCAGAGCAGCGTTGACGTCGCCATGGAGATGAGTGACGTAAACAAGCACCTTGGGGATGCTGGCTATCCGTCACTGCCGCCGAACGTGCAGCCTTATGCGTATAGTCTGTCTCGTTGCAGTTTCACAGGGTGCTCCAATTAAAAAAAGCACAGGATAGGTCTATTTATAAGGCAACCGTATCAATAGCTCAACGGCTATTCATACGGTTCTCGGATGAATATCCGGTGATACCCTGCCCGTCTATTTATTCGGCAGCCGTCTTGGACGCAAGGCCCTGTCTCTGCGGCGGTACGACGACCACCCCAGGCTATTTTGTACGGCTGCCACAAAAATAGTCAGAGCGTAAAAACAAACAGTAATGTACGTTAGCAATGGCAGTACGAGACTAAACCAAACTTTCGCATTTGTAAGTATTCACACAACATATCATAAAAATTTCATTAAAACAACTGACAGGTTCTACGGTTTAATACAACGGTTTAAACTCTCAAGTTCACTTTTTTCGTGCGAGCGCGTAGCTACGGTTATTCTGTCTGTCTGTCTGTCTGTCTATCTGTCTAACACAACCCGGTACCGATTCAAGCCCAAGTGAGATAGAAACTTCGGGTTTTCACCGTATGATGGCCTGGAGTCTCTAGTATTTTGTAACAAAATTTCACGCCGTTGGGCCAGAAAGGTTCGGACGAACGAGGGGGCAAAAGAGGGGCACCCCCGCCATAAAACGTTATTTTTACCGCCATTGGCGTAATAATGGTTGCAGATAGGCACAGACATGCAAAAAGTACTGGCGACGAGCTTTTTAAGAATGTTAACATCGATGACCTTGAGTTCCTATATAGGGGTTTTAGTGCAATTTTTGCGATTTCGGGCTGCGACACACATTTCAAAAATGAATTTCGCCGAAGACAATCTGCGTATAAAATTTTTATCATTAAATGTAGATTTTAGCAGTCTAAGTCGAAACTTCTTACGTTTAAGGAGGCCTGCGTACGCAGTTGTCAAATAGGGTTACTTTTTAAAAAGTATTATTCTGCTATTGGCTTGTCTATCGTGAAAACGGTTGCAGATAGGCACAGACAATGTTGCTTAACAAACAAGCACTGATAACGTGCGTTTTGATGGTATCAACATCGATGACCTTAAATGACCCTAAACCTTAAAATAAGGGTTTTAGCAATTTTTTTGCGATTTTTGACTTCAGAAGAGTGAATTGCGACGAAATGGATGAAGATCGAGATAGACCCAGATTACCTGCGAACGAAAACTGCTATAAGCTCTCGTGCGTCTCATGAGCATTAGTTTAGATTTCTTGTACAAGTGGACATACTCTAGCGCCATTATCAACGAAAAAGCAAGCCAGAAATTGCAGAAATTTTCGTCAATATATCAAGCGCTACTGCAACATTTTTAAAAACTCTAAGTGTTTGAGTGAAAACTGTTGGAATATGCATTTTATTTCCACTATGCAGATAAGTCGTAACAAAACATTAGCAAACGACAACAAAATGTCTCAAATCGCAGTGACTGGCATTGATGTAAAAAATAACATAATATCTGAAAAAATATTAGCATGTAAGCTGTCGTTTAATATGTGTGCAAAACTAATACCAACGACGTCACTATTGTACCCAAATCAGAGTTAAATTACTTGTTCACCTTCGTAAAAATGCACTTTGCATTATGTCACTGCAAGTACTTTACTCCCGTTAATGGAGTTAATTTGCCCGGTGAAAAATCTGCCAGGGTTCTGGGATATACATTCTTTCTAGGGATTGCTTCTCATCGGCGCACCCTCTAGGACACCCACGCAGGCTGCCCACAGCTGGACGCTCTCTTCCATGCGTCGACATAATGGCGCCTACGGTACGTGACGTCGGCGAGGAAACAGTCGAGCCGCCAGCCCCAAGTTACCTAATGGCTCCATCGGGCACCGGGCTGTTCTGTCTTCATGACAGTGTGCGGTTTTGAAGCAACGCTGATATGAATACGGCCCGCCGGTCGGCATCAGAATGACACCGACATACGTCGCGTAAACAACGCCGTCGGCCTGTAATAGTCTTGCAGCAGATTGCAACCGACCGACGCATAGCAAACAGCACGACGTCGTGTCGTCGTACGGAACTGCACAGCGACGTCGAATGTCAAATCCCTCGTTACCATACCAGTCGCATTCTGATTATTGCGATTTTTCCGTCAAGCGCGGTAGAACAAAGAAAAATATTTTTTTAGAAATCACCGTCTGTACTCTCGTCCGGCTCACAGCGTGGCATATTGATACTTGTGATCCAGCAGATTTTCTTCCACAATTCACATTGTCGGTTTTTACGAATAAGAATACGTAAGCTGTTAGGAAGACTTGTAGAGCAGGCAGAAAATGGACTTGACTATAAGCACTACTCTGGCCATTTAGCTCTGTGACAAAATATAGTTGCGAGTGGCTGGTTTCGTCTAACGTCTGAATGGTTATTGCTGAATACCGTACAGTGAATACGCAGCGTCATGAAATCGTCATTCGTTCCAGCGATGTGATCACACTCCTATGCTGGTCTAGCAAACGCCTAGTAGACCTAATATTTGGCGAACGTGCACGCACCATTATGAAGCATTTGCACGTAAATAATTTAGATGCTACTGAGTTTTCAAATAGAATTAAAATTATACTTGTCCAGTGGCAGTAAATTCTAACCAAACGTCACTAACAGTAATGAGGTGTTTATACGATCCAGCAAACTTCCAGCAGATGTATTGCAAATACACGTGCTAATGCTGGACGTTTGCTGGATTGTGTAAACACCCTATAATATATAAAATACGTTTGAAGTAGCAACCGATCGCTGCAATCTGCAATGGTCGTGGCGACATTTGCAGCGACCATCACATAATGGCATTCTATAACCGGTATTCACCACAAGGCGTTCGATTATATATTCTTCTATTATTCCAAACAGACGCATAATATAGAGAGGAAAGCCCGGCACCTTGTAGGCCTACAGGAACAGTATTGCTTTCTCCTGTAGGCCTCTGTACTCGTACGTGAGAAAGAAAGCGCCTGCAGTTTCCATAGAGAATGGATGCGTGGTCACGTCAGATGTGTTTTGCACACTATTTTATTAGACTACACTGCGAGACATAAAAAACGCACCAACATTATTTTATCGACCATAACATGAAGATAAATTATCAGATTTTAATGATTTCTGATAAAAACGCTTCTGTTACAACTGGGCATAAAATGGCCGTTCAAGTTTCCAGCTCACTTAACGTTTGTTTCTGCATTACCTGAGAAAAAAAACAAAACAAATGACACAAGTTGAAATGAATTTCATCTTTCCTGATATGAAACCTCTAATAAACAGCCTTGAGCTTTGTCTGTTCAGCAATGTTAATGTCAGGGTTAGTGGTCGTTGTGGATTAGGGCGCGTGGTGGTGGCTGTGGTGGTATCAGTAGTGATGATGATTTTGCAAAATTTCGCTATGGCAGACTTTCACTACGACCCTTGCTATAGGGGCCCCTAACTATGTCGGGCATGAATAAGTGCAAAGCGCCGTATGGCCGTTATAAGTATTGTTTCTCTGTCGGTCTGTCTGTCTTTAACGTTGATGTATCGTGGCCGCAAAAACTATTTTAGGCCTACACGAAAACTTCATTTTTTGGGGCTCAAACATTGGCGTTAGTCTTAGGAAACGTACCTACTCATATTTCAGGCGGAATTTATCACCCCCGATGTGATTCGGCTATTTTTATCACCAGCGGAACATGTGACGACACTGGGAACACGTTCGCAAACATAAACTAGAAGACGCTCGTAAGAGTGTATATCTCCGTCAAGCGTACACGGACACACGGACACATACACACACGGACACACAGAACGCCCTATCTCATAATCTCCTCCAATGTTCACTTCGTTCCATTGGCGGAAATAATAAAACATAAATACACGCACCGCGCGTTGCGCTAGTTGCGACAGTACGGCATTCTTTTTTCTTGAAGCGCGCTGCGACGTCTTGTGCAGTATGGTATCCCATAATGCAGCTGTGCAACAACTATGTCAGATAATTGGCTGCATGGACTACGACGACGATGCTTGTAGTCAAAGTCCCGTGAGCTTGAGCTTGAGTCCGCTGTTTATTTCTGCAGTAAATCCCGAACCTCGGTTTCCATCTGTCGCATGCGCTTTAATCTACCGGTCCACGCGGGCTGACGAGAATCGGATGTCGATAATCCTTGCCTCACGTGACCCAGACCACGTGATGCTGCAGATAGCAAACACACTGCGTCAATCTACACAGACTTAACGGAGTCCACCGTCCGGTGTCAGTTTCAATCTTATTGCAGTATTAGCTTTTGCAGCACCTAATTGAAAAACTTGAACTCTGCCATAACAGTACAATTTGTGGTACTTGGTTAAATTTATTTGTCGTTGATTTTGTAGATAATTCTGCCAGTTACTTTTTATAATATTATAGTTTTATCATTAACCATACTGATTATTTTTTGTTTCGTAATATCAGTCAGTCAACCAATCAAAAATAACCACTTGCAAAACGTAAAATTTCAGATAAAACCTAACACCTTACAAATAGTACATCCCATTATCCCAACTACGTGTTACTTCAACCATGTATAGAAACAATGTTTGTTACACAATAGAACAAACTACTGGAAATCGACAAAGCATCTGATAACAGTACGACAAAATAATTCGTATAGCTTGTTGTGCATAACATCTTCGTCTACTGTTTTTACTTCTAAAATTATTCGAATTATTTCTCGAGTCGTTAAAAGTAGCAATGCATATATAAAAAGAGACTCATCGGCGTTGTTTGGATGTTACGAAGAAGACAAGCTGACGTCAGTGTTTAATGATTATGTTCTGCGCGGGCTTTAGTAGGCAACTAGGCACGCTGTATTTTGAAGACAGCTGCAGGGTCATTAATCACTGCCTCGATCAATAAGTTCTGCGACGATTTGCTCCTGCTCCGATAATCGCTCAGCCTCTGCAGCTAGCGCATCGACTTATGCGACTTGTGTACTAGATCTCAAACAGCATCGTTAGCAACACGGAGTATTGGTTTGTGTCGCGTTTGTTCTGCTAGGTTTAAACCCGTTGCTGCATCCGTCGTCTGTCTTTCTTTTCGCTATTCCGTGTATCCGAATTTCTGTTAAATCGCTTCATTGACACCGTATTATGTTGCAATTTAGTGAATATACTAGGCAAGTCATATTGTTTGTCATCGCACCAATATTAAATAGTTACTCCATACAGTGCTGAATTAATTACGCAGTGAAAGAAAACACGACTTTTAAAGCTTTACTGTTAAAAAGATACAGTACTTCGTGAATAACTTGGTGGAATTTGATCAACGTAGACGGCAGAATGTATATGCTGATAGCGGCGTCCAAAAGTAGAACTCATGCAAGCATTAATGAACAGTCCCATTTGATAGCGGACTCGTTTCCCACGTGAGATGCAGTGCAACTCGTCTGAAAAAATGAAACTTTTACGTCTGAGAAAATGTCACTCTATATGACATATGTGGTTTATAGTTACCTCCGCCAAGGGGGTTATGTTTTTGCCGGTTTTCGTTTGTTTGTTTGTCTGTTTGTTTGTCTGTTAGCAAGATAGCTCAAAAAGTTATGGACGGATCTTTCTGAAATCTTGAGGGTATGTCGGGCATGGCACAAACTACAAGTGATTCAATTTTAGGGGTGATCCGGCAAAAATCCTGGATACTGGATCACTTTGAAATTTTCGTTACCATTGCGTTAAAGGGAGCATAAGCGAACCGCTGCAAAACCGAAGATGGTGACGCCACCTGGTGAATAGCTTTGCCTTGGCGGAGGTACCTGCGGGCTACGACTGCTTTCTAGTTCATAACGTGACGATTGCAGTGGCGACACAGACAATCAAGCTACTATGAAAGCTGACGACTACGTTACTGTCAAGTTAGCTGTTAAAATCTGTCGCCTTCAGTTTATTAACGAGCAGCAGCAGCAGCAGCAAGTCACGTTGTTGTCGCAGTCGCAACGATGTCTCTAACTTGTACCTGTCGGTCGTCAGCGCCGAGAGAGAAGGTGAAGAAATCAATATTCATGAAGTCGCTTCTATAAATACGGCAGAGCGAAGCTGGGCTGGGCGGACTTATTGTTGTGTTTGTTGTCCGGGTATCGGTGTCGACGCTGAGCAAAGGGAGCGCAGCTGCTGCAGCCAGTCGAAGGTGACCGTTACCGTGCGGCCGGTGTCTCATTATAGGATCGTCCCCAAGAAAAGTCTGCACCCGGCCGACAATTTACGGACAAAAATGAGGATTTTTACTGGTAAATTATCGGTCGGGAAAGACTTTTCTCGGGGGAGGCAATTCTATAATGGGGAGACATTTTTATGGGGCCGGCGATATTTTAATAAGGGAGAGACATTTCAATTTCGTGATTATTTCTCCCCGAGCGGATTTTTCATGGGATACATTTTAATGTGAGACTGACCAGTACTGACCGACGACGTCATGCTAATGCAGCCGTATTGACCGTTCATCCAGCGCCAGCCCGCCCGGCGAGGTGCCCACCCGGCGACCAGCGCCCAACACACGGCGGAAGCACGGCGCCCATGTGCAGCTGTTCTGCGGCGGGCGGACGGTCGGACGCCGATAGCGGAAGTCTGCTGGTCGTTTCGTCGCTGAAGCGTGGACGTACGTACGCCAGTCAGACGTGCGCCAGTCACGCGTTCTGTCGTCGACAACCACCGCACGTGCAGCGTTCTTTGCGCAAGGGTGAGTCCTGATAACGTCTTGTTTCGCTGTCTGCTGCTCTACTCTGTCAACGTGTCGCCGAGTTGTGCTGACTTACGTCAACAGGTAGACTGCGGAGACATGTCGACCGTGACAGAGAGCGGCTGTGAGCAAGGTTCCAGTCCTGGAGGCACACGGACACAGCGATCCTCGGGAGTTGTTCGAAGCGTCGAACTTTTGGCACATCTGTGCGTCATCGCGACGACGTCGCTGCTAGCAGGTGCTAGGGCGGCGACTGCGGGCGGCGTGCCGTGCGTGTTCGAGGGACATCTGACGACGGACAAGAACTGGTTCGGTTACCTGGCAAACATCAGCGTCGTGACGACCGCTCGCATGACGTTTGAGTTCACGTACGCTGCCGACCGATGCTGTCAGAACGTTCTGTTCTACACCGAGGACCAGACGTCTATCATCAGTGCGCGCATGAACTGCTGGCAGAAGGAGTATCTACTGCGCCCCGAGGACGACCAGATACTCCGCCTGACGCCGCGCTTTTCATGGTCTGGTGAGTCGTCGCGCTGTCAGTGATTGATAACAGTTTCTCACACATATGTACCAACGTGTGACTTTCATGCACAGTGGAGGATGCACAAGAAAACTGGAGTTCAAACCGTCTTTAAACAGATATTTTCTGCGCAAAAATATAACCCGTCGCTAGGCCCTATGCAAAGTCATGTCTATCTTTCTTCTGCTGCGTTGAGTGAAAATGGTGTGTGCGCGTGTGTCAAACTATGACGTTTGTCTGGAGTCATCTCGCAGTGAACCAAAATGGTTTGGCGCAAGGTCTGTTCAGACTTTCTGGAGAACGCAACGTATATGTCCCTAGCTATATATGGATTACGGGGACGGGACTAAAAAGCAAAGTGAGTAGAAGGAAGAAAGTGAGAGAGAAAGGAATAAAGGTGACAGAAGATGAACAAGAGGGATTGAGGAAAGTTTAAAAGATGACCAATTCACTCTGAAATCTCGTTTGCATTCGCTTATGATCGTACGGTATGACAGAAAAGTGTGATAGGCAGCTGATACAGCTAATCTTTTTCACAGCCTCACTCCGCCGTACCTACAATCAAACGCTACAATCAACGCTAAAATACTATACGGTAATTCGGTGCACGTAGGTGATAGATGCAAGCAGCAACTTTGCATTTAAAATTGCGGCCAAACCGCTGCAGATAGAGACATGGTTACTATTGACAGCCTACAAGAACTCGTTACTGCTTTATCCAATGTACCATCGCTAACCTCTTACGACTTACTTTTTAGCCACAATACATGCGTTGCAGACGACGACACCGCATCTAAGGCTCGATCTAACGGTCTGCTAAAAACGTAGACACAGTACTGCGGTATTATTCAGGGACAAACAGACGTGTTATCGGCGGTACGGTAAAGCTTGCGTCAGACTGGCGTAGTGTTTGGCTTGAATGAGCACAGACTCGTGATGAATTGGCTCGTAGCATTGACGGCGACTTATTCAATGTCATCGCTCTCGGTCAGTCAGTCAGTCAGTCGCCGGTGTCGGCTCGAGTGGAGTGGACTCTAGTCTACAGCGGTCGATATTCTGTCGACTCACACACAGGGTTACTTCAGGTCAAGCGATGCCCGGACCCGCCGCCCCACGGCAATGCCGTGCAACGCCCCACGCTTTGCCGACAGCTCAGCTCAATCCTCCACATAGTGCTTCCAGTTGCTAGTGAAACAATCTGTAGGCGTTTAATTTATAATTTGATATTGTACGGCGATTGCATGAAAGAAGGTTAATAGAACTCCTTTTTCCTTTCCCATTGTCCATTTGTGCTTATACACTTTCTTGCCCTTCCGCAATCCAGCTATAGGTTTGCAGAGCGCTGACAGTTTCCACGATGTGCCCTGGTGACAAATACGTTTGATGCATATTTATACACGGAAAACATATTTCGCCGTATCAGTAATTTTGTATAAATCCGTTTAGAGACTGACTGACCAACAACAGCAAATTCCGTCATCTTTGCCAGTTTTTCCTGTACTCAGCAGTTGCGTTGCTAAGCAACTGCATAACGATCGATCAGAACCGTCCAACAGTTGATAGGCCGTTCAGCTGATGTGTGTTGATCGCATAACTAACCGTGTGGTCGCAGGCGATGCTCGCTGCACTGCGCCTGGGATGCTGCGATGTCCTGCGATCATTCGTGCTTTGTGGATTTCAGCTCGATGCCTGACGCGAATCTGATAGACTTCAGATCATCAAAGTGTTCCAGATGGGCCGCTTAAACGACCGACGGCGTGCTTTATGGCACACCGGTGTATACTCAGTTTATTCAGTGAAGCTGCTCTGCTACTTTCTCGGCAGTTTGAAGTTTAAACTCTTGCGATCTTGCGTGGCTGCTTTGACGTGACACCGAGATGCATGTTTAGGCTTACACGAAAATGTGCACGATGACGAACTTTTTATGCTTGCTTTCTCACTGTCGATCTGCCTCGATCTCCAGCATCCGTTGCTATCATCAGCTTGTTTTAGTAACACAAAATAGGCTCTATATCGGTTACACATTTCATTTAGCAGGAAACGAACAACACCGAATGTGTTTTCTGAGTTGTAAACCGCAGCCATAATGCGTTTGCGGGTTGTGCTGCTGATGCATGGGGCTAGCGGTTGGTGAGCCTGAGGCGTTGCGACAGGAAAGAGGAAAAGGAGAAAAGGAAACTGGCCTGTCCTCAATATTAACGGCGCGTCGTGACGTCGCTGAATTGTGCGAACTCGGCTATAAAATACTTATGAAGCTGACGGCAGGTGGCCATGCTGGCTTGCTACAGAAGTAACGAGACTACAACGATTAGTCTTTTGCCTTGGCTTTTGTTGAGTAATTGCATACGAATGCTAACTCGACGTGGTCATTTTTGCGTCTGTGACGGCAAAAAGCTTTGGAGTCGGCCTAGGTCTATAGCGTATTTTGCACCATTTGTCAAAGTGTAAGATTAAGATAAGACTAAGTGTAGGTTTGGCTGTCTGTCACAATAACTCATTTGCTCATAACGGTGTCGGACTAACGGTGACAACTTCAAGCTCGGAGCCGAGCCAATGACTCGATGGCACATTTTGTGGTTTTAGAAAACATTCACAGGTGTTCTTATACATTGCTTTTTATTAATTGCTCTTTGTTTTGTTTTAAAATTTGAATGGATTCCTTGTGATTCTAAATAGAGGCCTAGTGGTTGAGGCGTACTGCATTGCAGCATTCAACAACGATTATAGTCAATCAGCTTAAGGTCAGTAACCCAAGATTTCCAGAATTTGGTATTGATATATAAATACACGCACCGATAATCTTTTTTATGGTACTCTAAACTGCAGCGGAGTATAATGCTGTTCGTACTGATGTGCATTGCAGGCTGTCACATGACGCACCCCTCCGGTCTGTCAACGTACCACTGCGAGGGTGGTCGGAGTTTCACGGTCGACACGATGTCCTCGTTGTCAGGCTACGGACAGTCGGCCGGGTCGTCGGTCAGCCGGGCGTCCGCGTGGTACGTAGCGGTCAGTAACTGTGCGGCGCTCAACGGTCTGGACCTGCGGTACAAGCTGGTCGTCTACGGGCACGTCGGCGACTGTCTATCACCTGACGATCCTGCGGCTGCCGGTGCGTCGTCAGGTGGACAGAGAGTCCGCTCGTCCTTGTTGATTCAGCACGACTCAACATCGACCGGTGGTCACGTGACGCTCAGTGACGACGGCACGGCCTCGTGCCTGCTCAAAGGTAGCATCAACAGTACGTCGCCTTGGCACGGCTTCATCGCCAACATGTCGCTCGCTCGCGGTGGCGGTTTCCGCTTCCGCTTCCAGTTCCCGACGTCGTCGTCGTCGGCGTCACTGCAGTCGGAGCTGCGCGTCCTACTCTACCGACAACACGACGTCGCCAAGCTGAGCGCCGAGCAGATCTGCTGGCAGAAGAACGCCGTCATTCGACAGCGACACGAAAAAGATCAGGTACGACATTCTCTTCGACATGTCAGTCTTGGCGACATGAACGAATGTTGATTTACCAGCTGCGATGATCCAAAGTGTTTGATCAACTTTTCTTGAAATTATAAATATCCAGGAAATGTTATTTCTGTTTTTGTGATATGGCTGTTTACTTTGTTCGTATTTCATCCGTCAGTCTATATATTTGTCTCCTGGCTGCGTATTTGTCCTGCGCGAGCTCGAAACTCGAAAAAACGCATAGATATATCATAGTTGGCTTCACAGGCATAAAGTATTTTTTTAGTACTTTCAGTTTAAAGATTAGAAGTTAACGACAGCGAGCATCAAAAATGCCAAGAATTGACGCATATCTGGCGTACGTGTTTACTTGCGGGAGGCGGATCACGCACCTGCTGGTCTCGCCACATTTAGGCCTACTTTGCTGTTAACGCCCGAACCGTCGGCAACTGGACGGACAGCCGCTTAGAGGGTGTTTTCGTGTGCGACAATCATACTTAATTTATTTAATGATTTACTTTTACTTACGTGTGTGTGTGTGTCTGCGTGTAGGTAATGGTACTGAGCGCGGGCGAGTCACAGAACGGTTGCGTGACGAACTACGACTCCCAGCTGGTCTCATGTCAGGGCGAGCGCCGGTACGACGAGCCCGTACGACTGTACGTCGCATCCAGCGACTGTCACAGCGTCCGTGGACTTCAGCTCGACTACGAACTGGACGTCTACGGCGTCACCAACCCAGACGAGCTGTGTTCTGCCGCGCCGACCGTCAACGTCAGAACTTGCAGCGTCGCCTTCGCCGTCGTTTCCGTTGTCATCGTCGTAGTCATTAACTCCGATCATCGGTTCTGATCTACGCTACACATTTATCCTTTGTTCCTTCTCAGGGCATTGGTCTCACAGCTTGGCCTATCGTAACAGCATCTAGTGTGCAATAGAAGTCCAAGTCTAGGCCGTGATAACAGCAAGGTAACAACGAGGCTTTGCGTTGAGATCTGATCTGCAGGTGACGTCAGAGCTAAAAGTTTACCGCAGCCTTGTTACTCATCCCAGACATCAACAACAGAACTTGAACTAATAGTCTCTTATAGTCGTCAGTTTACTAGCGTAGTCCCGGACTATGTGTAACCTGACTTAGTAATTAGGATGTAGGTATAAATTTATATAGGTTATCTCTAGCTATAGGTCGAGTTTCTGCCGAAGAGAAAAAATTGCACCCGCAAAGTAGGCTTCGACGAGTAGTGGCCTCAGTGACTGATGTACCAGCCAATTAGCACACTGCCTTACGTTCGTAGCTGCGGGCTACCTAATAAAATTTACCATAAACTGCAGTGCAGTGTCTCAAAAAATCGGTGCCACTATAATTTTTTGAATAACTCTGTGCAACATTGGCCGACATTGATAATTTTTGGCACGCAAAATCACGAAACAACTTTATGTAAGTGACTAAAGTTTTGGCTGCCTCACCTTAATAATGGTGTTACATTACTTGTGAAATTCACAAATCGTAGTTTGGCCGTTTACAACAGTGAATTCATACTGGGTAGCACATGCGTCGGTTTAGAAATGATTGAATGAATAGCAACAAGCACAAGTGATTTTCTGAACGGATGTATGCGTTAGTCAGTATGAATTCTTTGTTCTAAATAGCCAGACTGCGACATTTCATGAGGTAGTGTAGCGGCATTATTAGTGTGAAGTGACCAAAACAATAATCATTTACGTCAAGTTGTTTGATGATTTTGCATGCCAAAAATTATCAAAATTGACCAATTTTTTACGGAGTTATTTTAAAAATAAAAATGGCACAGTTTTTGAGACATGGTATATGTTCATGTTCTTCATGCTGCAGCACTTCTTGGGCTAACAGCTCTGTTACGTTGCTTAACTTGCTTTAAATATGCTTGAAATGAATGAACCGTGCGGCGTTGACGTTAACACACGACGTAATTCTGCAGTACTTAACGTTGTTAATGTCTCACTCTCACAGCAGTGATAATGTTTTGTTAATCTTGTTGTTAATTGCGTGTAGTATAATGTGCCACTCTGCTGAATATAAGGCATTATAGGCGTTTTACTGGTGACGATCGTTGTACAATGCGTTGCTGTTACGTTGGCGTTTGACGTCGATAATATGGGACTGTTATTAAAGTCTATGTTCCAAGTATGTTCTAGGGTAAGAGCGCAGTAGATGGATTTATGTTGATGCATTATGCATTTTTACTTTTTGTTCAGTCGTGGGCCGCATTAAAGGGGGGCACAGGAGAAAGAGGGGGGCTGCCATCTGCCGTGCCCTTGCCTTTGCCCCTTTCCCCGGCTGCCCCCAGGAAAAATTTTGATGCTGATAAAGTGCCCTCTGGTAACCATACACATGCTAAGTTGTGACTTATTAAACGTCATTTTTTGGCAAGAAAACACAGATATCTGTAATTTTTTGCGTTTGAAAATAGTAAAAAGCAGGCAAATTTACGGCTTCTATTGCATGTTTAAAAACTGAAAGGGTTTCAGCTTCAGTGGGGCGAAGCCTCTCTGACCTCGTTCAGGAGCAGAGAAAGCTCTGCTTTTGAACCCCACTACATCTTTTAGATGCACACAACAATTGAATAAGATCGACATTTGACCCACACAAAAAAATTATTGTTTTCTGTGCCCTGGCCCTTGCCCTCGTTATCCCCCCCAGCTTTAGATTTCTAGCGTTGCTCATGTGCTCAGTCACAATTAAGGATTGCAATCCCGGATTCCAGGATCCCGGCCGTTTTTGCCAATCCCGAATTCCAAGATTGGCGGCGTCCCAATCCCAGGATTTCGGGATTACAAAAATTAGTTGAAATCGTACTTTTTTGCGCGTGTCAAATGATAGGAATAAAAAATTCAACCATTTGGTTAATAAAATATTTATGTGCGCCAGTGTCCCACTCTTTGCTGTGCATTATAATTCGTATTTTGACAGTCATTGTCACTCTCTGCAGTTCGGATAAATCTTTCGTAGGGGCTTATACTACGTCATATGCATGAAATAAGTCAATTTAAGATATCAGAGTAACGAGCAATCTGTAAGCTTAATCCCGAAACGGGATCCCGGGATCCCGGGATTGCAAATTTCTCAACTCCGGATCCCGGGATTAAAAATTCAATCCCGGGATTGCAATCACTAATCACAATATTGCTTGTTTGTAGCTGGTATTGTCGAAATAAGCATGATGCAAGTGCATTGGGCAGATTCGGGCTATTTATTTTCAAGGACTTGCCACAAGGCTTATACGAAAGTTATGTTAATGCACTTATGCGTATACAACCAACAATTAAAGTGCACTTTTTGCTCTACTGCTGATTGACCTACAGTTTGCTAGAACAGCTTGTAGAAACGCTTGTGTTGTAGGCATGCAAACATACTTTATAGAAAACTAACAAAAACGTGATTCATAAGTTGAAATGATGAGAAGCACGAGAATAGGCAACTGCTGCAGCACAGCGGTTACCATGTCGATCTACAGTTATTTAGGGGCCTACAGTATACACGGTGTTTCATAAAAGGACCCCTTTTTATAATTCACTCAAATGATGATCAATTTACACAACATTTGTACCAGTTGTAGCAAAAGAAAGATTAATTCAAAATATTGCAACAAAATATGGCAGTTGATTAAATATTCTTTGTTAGTCTTGACGTAATGCTGACGTCATAGTGTGTCACAGGTACAAACTGGATAGTCTCAACTGGTGCTGTCAGTTGCTACCCTGCTTCGATGGTGAGCTTAATTCAGTTTGCTAATGAAAAATGTGTAGTCGTTGCCTGCAGTAAAATGTCTCAAAAAAGTATCCCCGACATTTCCGACTGTAGCTTGAAAACCAATTAGCAGTTTTTGATAATTTTTAGCACAAATATTCCTGACACAACTTGCCATCAAATGACCATTCAGTTTTCCACTTCACTGAACGTTTGTTTCTGCACTACCAGGAGAGACCACAACCAGCGGAATATCACTTTTTATCCAATGCGATGTGATTGCTTAATTAACATAACGCGTAAAAACAGATTTTGTTCACATTTTTAACACTGTGGCTGACATTTTATTCAGTTGTCTATTTTTCAACTGCCTGCAGTAAAATTGCTTGAAGTGTTGGTCCACTATGCGAACACAGGCAAGGAGACGCTTTCTCCATTCATTGACAGCAGTATCGATAATGTTCTGCTCCAGACCAATCCAGACTCTACCAGTCGCTTCTTGATTTTGCAAACATTCTTAAACTCCATCTGGTAGACACACTGCTGCAAGATCTGCTGTTGGGGCCGACAAATTGAAATAGATGGACTTTATTGACGTTTTTCATTCATTTTTGCACGTACTATGCTTGCTCTGATTTCCCCAAGTAGTGCAAAAGCGGACGTTGGGTAAGGTAAAAACTAAAGCGTTTATTCAATAGCCAGTTGTGTCGGAAATGTTTTTGCTAAATATTATTAAAATCTGCTAATTTTTATTCAAGGCACGATCGATAATGTTGGGAATGTTTTTTTCAGGTTTTCTTTTATTTTAACACATATTTTGCTTGATCTGCTTTCCCTAGGTAGTGCGAAAACATTCATTTCGTGAGGTGGAAAACTGAACGGTTATTTGATGGCAAGTTGTGTCAGGAATATTTGTACCAAAAAAATTATCAAAATCTGATAATTGGTTTTCGAGTTACAGTCGAAAATGTCGGGGATGTTTTTTTAGACACAGTGTAGTGTACACTTCATGGTAGGCGTATAGGCCTACACTTGTATCATAAGTTATGTACATCGTATATTGTTCATTCTGTGATAGCAAATCGTAGATTGTCTACTGCAAGTAGTTTATGTACGACATTGTACGTAGGCTTAAGTGGGTTAAATCGTCAGCGACAACGCATATTCGTTGTACGAAAATGTAAATGCGTCTAGTTGACGGTAATGATGATCATGTCGAAACGACTTTGTATAAGGAAAATAATATGACTGTTTCTGTCGCAAATTATGCTAGTAACTTGAGGTTAATTTTAAAATGTTTTTTATTGGAACAACCTATAGTTTAATTTGAAGTAGCTACTGTTAATGCTGCTCATTGGTACGCATTCTAATTAGGGCGTATATGGTGTTCGTGAGGTTTTTATTTGCACTTGACTGCGACTTAGTGTGTGAATTTGTAAAACCAGCAGTGCTCTAAAACACTGTGTTTTGCTTCCGACTGATGATACGTGTAAAACAGTTTTCGTTCGATTTGTTTTTGTTTCACGAATTTTAACAGAACTGCAGTTAACATATTCGTCAAATGAAGCTGGTAATCTAATCGTAACAACCAGAACTAGATGTTGCGCATCTTGACTCGTCTTAATATGCTCGTGCTGTTTGAATGTCAATTTATCGTATTCTTATTTCTCGTCGGTCAGCCGCCGGTGAATGACAGAATGTAACGATTCGTCTTCATCTGTGTCTGTCTCAAAATCCAATTCATCGCTGTCCTCGCCTTCATATTCATGTCCGTCATGTCGCTATTCTGATATCATCAATCATTTACTGACTGTCTTCTTTCATTCTCCTCTTGTTCTGCGCAACAACTGCAGCGCAGCAACAGCGAATTTAGTTCAATTTACCGACTATCTTATTAATTATCATACTGACTGCCATGGTATTGTTTGATTTTCTTGCTTAGCGCTTTTAGTGTTATGGGCAATCCAAACTCTTTATATCCAGAGGTTTTGAAAAAAGTATATTGGAGCAGCAGCATTATAAGGCAGTCTAGCAGTAAGCAATTATCAAAATAATAAAAAAGGAAAACATCCTCATACTATACTTATTTTATTTGTGCATACTACAACGAAACTGTTCGCGATCTCAAACAAGCGTGCAAATCTAAATTCGCAGAACGATTTGAACGAAAATTCGACTTGACTTCAGCTTTGCTAGCAGACTGCTGACGAAACCGCGCGGATTCATAAGTGCCCTGTGACTGCTGTTGCTGCTGCTGCTGCTGATACTGCTGTGCTGAGGAAGACCAGTGAAGAATAGACGGAAAATGAAGCGAGTATATTATGGATTTGCATTACGAAGTTATTTTCGTTCTTCAAATGACGGGCGGCAAGAACGTCGTCGTTGATCCGCAGCTGCTGTGAGCCGATCCGTGCAGTAATTTTATTCGTTCTGACTGTCGTCTCCTGTGCCCTGCGTTATGAACCGGTGTTGCAGCCAATCCTTACCGCACGCTCTCTATCTATCTCTATCTTTCTCTCTGTGTGTGCATCTTCGTCGCCGGTCCTGCCCAGCGGAGCGTTGTTGCGTGACGAGTTCTGAAATGACACTCGCAGCCGAACCGATTCGTTGTCCAAACCGCAGCCAGCAGACGCTGTCGCTGCACCTGAACGTCGGCTACTGCAGCAAGTTTTCAGTGGCGTAAGAATTTGTCTTAAGGTGCACTTCCCAAGCCCGAAGGGCCAAAATTCAAAGTCGATTGTCAGAGCAAGGAAAAGTTTCCAATTTCTTGAGAAGAGCAGCTAACCCCTTTCCCACTATAGTTAGGGGTCTGGGAAAATGCTGCTATAAGATGTGATTCCCATTGACTGGTATGCATTTTGAATGCATTAAAAACCCAGAAAACGCATCAAGTGGCTGCAACTGTCGTTTAGTTGTGGCAAATAGACTGCGTCTAAACTATAATGAGTAGTTTTAAGCTTCTGGAAAAAACTGGCTCTTGTCTTGAGGGTGTGCACATGCAAGTTTTAGTTGGCGCATGCTCGTCTGCAGCAAACATTCAATATATGGCCCAGAATTTGTACGCTTGTGCTGTCCGCACTAGACATTTTCAGGCTTGCCGTGGATATGGATATCCATGGATATATCCATGTGTGAATATCAGACTTAAGCCATTTTGTGGACATATCCATGGATATTATGCTGGCGCATCTGCTAATTAAATTGACTACTTATATGTTTTGTATCTCTATTATAAAATTTTTCTGTCTGTCGTTCTTACTCTTCATTTCCTCGTTTATTTATTTACCCAGTCAAACGAAGCTGCTGCTGTTGTTGTCGATGTTGATCTTTGGTCGTCAACGTGGTCTTGGCGCCTGTGACCGAGACGATCTCGTTATAAACATTCTCACCAGAGGTCGCGACTTTGCGTCTGCAACAGCCATACAATATAGTTAAATGGATATTAACTTCCGTCTTCTACATGTACTCTGTGGGGCATAAAACATAGCAAAATTTTCTTTATCATAACTTGAAAAAAGTGATCAAATTTTAATAAGTTTTGGTACGAATATTTCTGATAAAAATAATTATCAAAATGACTGTTTAATATCCCACCTCACCCATTGTCTCTTTGTGCACTACCTGGGGAAAAACGAACAAAATATTGCATTGTAACTACTTTGGTATTATTGCTTAACAAAACAACACACGAAACACACATTTTGTCCATAATTTCATCATTTTAACTAATAGTTTATCTAATTGTCTATTTTTAACTGCCTACGAAAAGGTTTGCAATGTTGACCCACAAACATGAGAGAGACACTTTCTCCATTGTTGATAGCAGCGTTGATAACGGTCTGCTCCAGATCAATCCAGACTTCACCAGTCACTTCTTGAATTCATAAATATTTCTGAATGTTATGCCTGTTTAATAGACGTGCTGCTGCACAACAGTCAAACCTTGTAATTGATTGGCTGTTGGTGGCCGCATATTCAGAAAGATGAACTTTTATAAAGTATTTTTGTTGATTTTAATGCATATTTTGTCTGTTCTGTTTTTCCCATGTAGTGCAGAAGCAGATGTTGGCTGAGGTGAGAAACTAAAAGGCCATGTTGTGTCATAAATATGTGTACCAAAATCTATTGAAATTGGATAACCCTTCTTTAAGTTATGGCCCGAAAAATTTTGGTGTGTTTTTATGCCCCACAGTGTAGATAGGAGGAGTAGGCCTATATACAAGAATATTAATGCATGAGACATGAGCTTGTACATTCAGTGCACTGATTCATCTGAATTAGCCTATGAATGAAATGCCATTAACAACAGTAATGCGAAACAAGAAAATTTCGAGTCCGCTGGCGGTGCTGGAGACGAATTATTTGAGACGTTAAAGCTTGCTATTCAAGAACTCGATTAGTCGGATCGAAATAACGTTTGCAATAGCCGAAGCTCGGGGCGTAACTGGAGGGTGTGACTGACAGACGGACGTTTGAGCGTAATGTTCGTACAACGACGCTGCAATAATTACTGGACTGTCATCGTGACCGGGCGCCGGCCGCCAGCAGACATAATTCTCCTTCAGCGTCGGCAGAGTCTGTGTGTGTTCTGGACTTCTGGATCTGGACCACTTCACTGAGTGCAAATCACGCTAGCCCAGTAACCCACTTTGTCCTATTTTTCTTTCATCCGCTACCAGTTCCGTATTCAGGAATTTGTCTTGTGGAAATGCAGTACGTTTTACCGATAAATCCTGCAAATTTTCCGGAATTTTCAATGTAACCATGGATGCAAATTTTTGAGAAGGCATGTTTTGTCGCGTACCTCCAGGATGAGGGACGAAATTTACGGTAGACACGTGCGCACCTCCGTGTCTCATAGTCAGTGGCCCCACAGTATACATGTATATGACCATTGCCCGATGCGTCCATCCACAATTCCACATGCACCGCCGCTGGAGCTGAGAATGCATGGAGTGGACAGCAGCAGCAGCAGCAGCAGCAGCAAGCGTGTCGTTATTACTAAGCGTGCACGCACGACAGTCATCTACATCCATGGGCGACCTCACGCTGATATCGCACTGCACATTCCACTTTTATTTCACTTGCATCAAACTGTTTCCTATTTTTACCTTGGACCTTAGTTTAATCCGCATTCTAGTGGACGTTTTGGGCTACACATTCACGCCATTCTGCTCCGTCTGTCGTCAGTTTTTCGGCTTCTTCCCGGGTAGTGTCCATGTTTTTCAGATCTTGTCTGATGACGTCCGTGCAGTTTTTCACTGGCCGTTCCGACTTTCTCCTGTAGCCCCTCAGTTTCCACTGTATTACACGACGAGGTATTTTTAAATCCTCCATTCTTAGTACGTATTCCAGCCACCTATCAGCAAACGACGACCACGGTGAATATGATTGTAAACATTGATGCGACGCTTACAGAGTGTGCTGTTTAAAAAGGTGTACGTAATATCGTTTCGAATTCGATCGACATGGTTTGTTCGCCTTTGTCTTTTCCCACCTGTCTATACAAATCACAGGTAATATGTAGTAATATGAAAATGGTGCCTAATTACTAGTGTAAAAGTTTTCCCCTACACCCTACCTACCCGTTAGCCACAGCAGATCCGTTACAGCCGGACAGACAGATATACAGACAGATGACAACCATGACAAAGGTCTGACCTTTAAGCTTACTGCTTAACGGTCGGCCAAAAAATAAGGAAAAAATCAAGTAATTTGAAAAGGGAAATATTTTATAATGCCCTTTGAAGGTCGTCAAAAGCTCGACATCGAAATCGGACTGAAGATGTAGTAGGCCTACATGCGACATTACCGTCTCCGACTTATCAGTACGTAGACCGCTAAGACTATTACAACTACAACATCTACAATACATAATTTTCTGCATATGCGTCTCCTCTGTCAACCATCGCCAAATCTCACCAGGTCTTTCAGCAGCAATATGCAGACGATACGCAGCTCTATGTCGCTTTGTCGCCTATCAATTATTCCAATGAGCTCAACACACTCCAGTCGTGTCTGAGCTCACTACATGTCTGGTTCTGTGAAAACGGCATGGCACTCAACCCATCCAAATCTGATGCTATACTTTTTGGCACCGCTCAGCGCCTAAAAACCATGTCTTCTCT